>ENA-OOZQ01001474-OOZQ01001474.1-human-gut-metagenome-genome-assembly--contig:-NODE-1474-length-14206-cov-2.935976_pt1 | contig 14206 bp, 10 predicted proteins | sample MGYA00241188_ERZ501399 | MGnify/ENA primary metagenome ERZ501399 (study PRJEB25962, sample SAMEA2042658) | human gut metagenome | biome: human gut; feature: human-associated habitat; material: faeces... | reverse complement strand
CGCCATAAGCTACGGTCACACGGTAAGCCTGTCCGTCTACCTGTACAGTCAATGTCTTTGGTTTTGCATCTTCTTCAGGAGACTTATCTTTCTCTGCACGGCGTTTTGCAACGTCTTCCAGGAAGTCCTCTTTCGCTTTTCCACTCTTATAAGCTTCGTATTGAGCCGGATGCATGGCGTACTCGAAGAGTTCCTCGTCATCTTCGCCCACTTCCCACTTATTTTCTTTCATCAACTTGCGGTACTTGTCGAGAGAATCCGGATAGTTGTCCTGCGGATTTCCTTCGAAGAATTTGCGACCTTCGCGCTCGGCCTTTTCGATGATTTCGGGAGCAAGTTTGCCCGGCAAACGTCCGGCTTTCCCCAGAATCATATCCCAAATATCATCGGCAATCATTCCCCAACGGTCTTTGCCTTTCTCCATAGCCATCACATTCATCATGGCAAGGTTCTTCACATACTGGCTGAACGGAGTCACCAACGGAGGATAACCGACACGAGGCCATACATAGGCAACTTCGTCGAACAACTTAATCAGAAGCTGGTCTTGCGTCATAAACGGCAGATTATGCTTTGCCTTATATTTGTTGATAGATTCCAGATTCGTTTCGAGGTCTGCCATTAAACTACCCATCATACCGCCGGGAAGTCCAGGAGCGATAAGCAGAGAATTCATCAGACGGTTTTTCGGGCTGATGTACAATCCGAGGAAATCGTCCATAAACTCTTGAATCATGCCACGCACCTTCATATAGGCTTCCATATTGATTTCCGGCACCTGATAACCGGCATCCTTCAGCATAGCCTGAACACTCAGCAGGTCGGCATGTCCTGTACCCCATGAAAGTGGTTCCATACCTACGTCAATATAATCACAACCGGCTTCGCATACCTCAAGAATACTTGCCATATTAAATCCAGGACCTGCATGACTATGATACTGTACAGGTATTTCGGGATGTGCCGCTTTGATATTCGCCACAATCTTGCCCAATGAAACGGGGCGACCGATGCCTGCCATATCTTTGATACAAATCTCGTCCGCCCCCAATTTGATAAGTTCCAACGCCATATTGGTGTAGTACTCTACAGTATGAATGGGCGAATGAGTGATACAAAGCGAGCATTGTGAAATCATTCCTGCCTCTTTGGCGTATGTAATGGAAGGAGCAATGTTGCGTACATCATTCAATCCGCAGAATGTACGGGTGATATCTGTACCTTGCGCTTTCTTCACTTTGTAGAACAATTTGCGGACATCCGCCGGAACGGGGCTCATCCGGAGTCCGTTCAGTGCGCGGTCGAGCATATGGGTTTGAATGCCTGCTTCGTGAAATGGCTTTGTCCATTCGCGCACGGCTCTATTCGGGTTTTCGCCAAACAATAAATTTACCTGTTCAAAACCTCCGCCGTTTGTTTCTACGCGGGCAAAACAGCCCATTTCAATGATGGCAGGAGCTACCTTTACGAGTTGGTCTACACGAGGTACGTATTTTCCGGCAGATTGCCACATATCTCGGAAAACCAAACTAAACTTTACTTCTCTTTTCATGTCTTTCAGTGATATTCTTTATAGATTTATAATTTTTCTACTTTAGTGATTTTTCCTTTACCTTGTGTCACCACATTTACAGCAGCTGTAATGGCGGCTAAGATGTTTCCCGGAACAGGGGCAGGACCTTGCGATGCTTCCCGCTTCACAGGAACCACTTCTTCAGGAGCATACTTGTTGACTAATGTAATCAACAACTTACCTAAATAAATCACAATCAGCAGAATAACAAACACGGTAGCCATTCCGACCACCATCAGCAGGATCGCTGTTTCGATATTTTCCATATAATAAACTATTAGTATTTTAAGTTGTTCGTCTAAAAAGCGTCCGAAAATACCAAATTTTTATTATAAAATAAATTAAGAAAGGAATATAATGTATAAAAACGTCATTTCTCTGATTGGAAAACTGGGGAAGTTTAATGATTTATGATTTATGATTTAGCGTGCCATCCACATCTAAACTAAATTCCCATTTATCTTATTTATTATCTGCTTCTATTGCACAACCCAAATAGTAAATGGTAAATAGTCCAATAGTAAATCGTCCTATCTATCGTCCCTACAAAAAAATGTGAGAGAAAGCCCCTCAACTTTCTCTCACACTCTGATAAAACAATTATTAAATAAAAATACTCAATGATAGACCGGTTCAGCCCTTTTCTGGTTTCATACTCTCTTAACCTACTATTAAACTACCAGATAAAACCGGCCTTGTTAAACCTCTCATGCGCCATCACGGCTTTCATTCTTTTAATTAGCGTAGCAGTCTAGTTGAAAAAACCTTTTTTTAAGCCAACTAAGTCTGTTTAATCGGAAAAAACAAGCCTCTAAAGCTCATATCACGTCCGATGAGGGAGTCTTTCCGGCTTACGTTTGTGGCAGGAATAATTCATCTGCCGCTGTCTATTGTTTGCTTTGAGCCCTAGTTTGCATTTCTTTTAAAACATTGTTTGTTTTGGGTTAAATTTAAATTTTATAAAAAGCATCTATTGTTTGTTTTGAGTTTAGCTTGTAATTCTCTATAAAACATCTATTGTTTGTTCTGAATCCCGGCCTTATTTCTGCCGGATAATTTCTAATTTCTTCTACAACATTTAATCTTCTAATCAATTCTACCGTTTTCTTCAAATATCATTAAATAGCTCATCTATTAGAAAGAGAAGCATCCGTTGTTTTTTTACCAAGAAAAAATGAAGAAAATTTGAAGAAAAACAAAAAAGCCTCTTCTGGATAGTCAGAAGAGGCTTTTTTTTATTTTAAAATAATTTCTTTCCCTCGAATTTGATAACTGATTCCACACGATCCAAAGACTTTTTCCAGTGTGGCGTTCAGGTCTTTTGTTAAGACCGTCCCGTTGTAGGTCAGCCCCTCGCATTTCTCATGTCCGACGACTGTTACTTCAAATATATGCTCAATATCTGCCACTACATTTATTAGCGGATCGTCTTCATACCCCAACACCTCGGGGAACTCCGATTCTTCTGCCTTTTTCTCTACCGGCACAATCTTGTTCTCATCGCAATGAACGCTTTCCCCGGCAAGCAATGTACGCTTACCTACAGCAGTCTCGACTTGCACACTTCCTTCCTCACAGTTGACGGTCATCTTCTTTCCTTGCTGATCGATGAGGAATTTCGTTCCCAGTACGGTTACGTCGCCGGCTTCTGTACGGACCGTGAATGTCTTGCCTTTGGTTACGTTAAAAGAGGCTTTACCCAATAGTTGCAATTTGCGCTCCCAAAGCCATGTGATATGATTGTAAGTCAGGCGGGAATTTTCCATCACCTGCACAGTACTGCCATCCGGCAATTCATAGTTCATAGCAGTGTTATCAGTCACCACCTTTTCTTCTGCCAGGAAGTAACCGCCTATCCCCAAAAGAAGGACAACTGCCGCTGCCACTCCCCATGAGAAAGAGAAACTTCTCCCCGCACCTTGCTTTCTTCTCCGGCTTAAGGCGATCTTATGGCTCTCCTCACGTTGCAACTTCAGCTTATCACCTATTTCTTTTTTACGAGAAAAGATTTCGCCAACCAGAGGAAGTTTTCCTTCTTCTAAGTATTTATCTAAAGATTCTGTCCACTTTTCCATATCTCACACCTCAATTAAAAATCCACAAATTAGCTGCTACCAACAACAAGAAAGATTTGCTCATACGCTCCCGCAAACTGGAGATAGCCATATGAGTAGTATTGTAAACCGTACGTGAAGTGAGTCCCATCACCTGGGCTATTTCTTCCGGACTCATCTTCTTATAGTACTTAAGATACAATACCTCCCGCTGTTGCTTTGTCAAATTGTTCAGCTCTTTCTGTAAAACTTCCAGCTGTTCTTTTTCCAACTCTGAATGGATAATAGCAGTTTCAATATCGATCTCCAGATCAAACTGATATTCGTTTGTGCCTACTTCATCCAGTGATTTTAATGAGCCACTATTCTCCTTTTTCAGTTCGTTCACTATCATGTGTCTCAACGAAACACATAAGTAAGCGGGTATGGATTGAGGAGCCGTGCAAGTTTCTCTTTTCTCAAAGATGTAAACAAACAACGACTGTATCGCCTCGGTTACCAGAGTCTCATCACCGGCTATCTTCATGCCATATCCATACAGTAAATCTGCATATTGCTCATAAAGCTGCCGGAATGCCTCTTCATCCCCTTGCTGAATTTTATCCCAGGATAGTGTCTTCATTTCTATTCACTCATTTATATGAGATATTTTTTTCCTTTTTTTACCTGATTTTTTAGTTAAAATCAACGGAATATGTTTTAAAACTCACTTGTAAAGTGGAATTTGATGTGTTTAAAGTCCATCTGCGCCATCTGAAGTACATAACCGGAGTCTGCCAGGAACACATCGCGCCCTTCTCTATCCTTTGCCATATACTGGTATTTACGTTTCTTGAAGGCTTCCAGTTCTGCGGGATCATCGCTTTCTACCCAACAGGCTTTATAAAGACTTACCGGTTCCCAGCGACAGGACGCATTGTATTCATTCAACAAACGGTACTGAATGACCTCAAACTGCAACTGTCCCACCGTACCGATAATCTTACGTCCATTGAACTGATTGACAAACAACTGTGCCACACCTTCGTCCATCAACTGGTCGATACCTTTCGCCAACTGCTTCTGTTTCATCGGATCTGCGTTCTCAATGTACTTGAACATCTCCGGTGAGAAACTGGGTAAGCCACGGAAATGCAATATCTCACCTTCCGTCAGCGTATCGCCAATCTTGAAAGTACCGTTATCCGGCAAACCGATAATATCGCCGGCATAGGCCTCATCAATCGTTGTTTTACGCTGTGCCATAAACTGAGTAGGCGACGAAAAGCGCATCGTCTTCCCGTGGCGGACGTGCTGATAAGGTGCATTGCGCACAAACTTACCGGAACAAATCTTACAGAAAGCAACACATGAACGGTGGTTCGGATCGATATTGGCTGTAATCTTGAAGATAAATCCGGTGAACTTAGGTTCGTCCGGTTTTACTTCACGTTCTTCCGCTTGTACAGGACGAGGGCTCGGAGCAATCTCCACAAAGCAGTTTAACAGTTCCTGCACACCAAAGTTATTCAGTGCAGAACCGAAGAATACCGGTGCGCAATCTCCTGCCAAATAAGACTCGACATCAAGTTCGGGATAAACGCCTTCAATCAGTTCCAGATCACCACGCAATTTGTCTGCCAACGGCTTTCCAATCTGCTGATCCAGTTCCTCCGTATGTATATCGACTTCCACCTTTTCCGTCACCATTTGTTTAGACGGTTGATACAAGTCCAATTTCTGCTCATATATATTGTATACTCCCTTGAAACGTGCTCCCTGCTCAATCGGCCAGGACAAAGGACGTACCTGAATCATCAGTTCTTCCTCCAGTTCATCCAGCAAGTCGAAAGGATCTTTACCTTCACGGTCCATCTTATTAACGAAAATAATTACCGGAGTCTTTCTCATGCGGCACACTTCCATCAATTTCCGTGTCTGGGTTTCCACACCTTTCGCACCGTCGACCACGATGATAACGCTATCTACCGCAGTCAGTGTACGATATGTATCTTCGGCAAAGTCCTGGTGACCCGGAGTATCAAGGATGTTAATCTTGTAATCCCGATAATCAAATTCCATTACAGAAGTCGTCACCGAGATACCACGCTGTTTCTCAATCTCCATCCAGTCGGATGTAGCCGTTTTCTTAATCTTATTACTTTTTACAGCACCCGCCACCTGAATCTGACCACCGAAAAGCAGCAGCTTTTCCGTCAATGATGTCTTACCCGCATCCGGATGCGCAATAATGGCGAACGTTCGCCGTCTCTGTATTTCTGTATTATCTGCCATATATATTATAAGGTGTCAATGCATCTTTTGAGGCTTTCCTCCCAATGAGGGATTTCGATGCCGAACGTTGTTTTTATCTTTGTCTTATCCAGTACGGAATATGCAGGACGGTTCGCCTTCGCCGGATATTCTGCCGTGTGCAGAGGTTTCACTTTACATGAAGTAATTCCTGCCAAGCGATGGATAGCCACCGTAAAATCATACCATGAGCAAACACCTTCATTGCTGAAATGATAGATGCCGCGAACTATACCTTTATTTATAATGGTATAGATAGCTTGAGCGAGGTCATTGGCATAAGTGGGCGTTCCGATCTGGTCGAAAACCACTCCCAGACTGTCACGTTCTTCACAAAATTATTGCCGAAAGTGGAATAGAGCCATGCGGTACGGATAACTACCGCTTTCTCACAATAATTCATCACATCATATTCTCCTTCCAGCTTAGTAGTGCCATATACAGAATCCGGACAAGGGTCACAATCTTCCGTATAAGGAATGTGGGCAGTGCCGTCAAACACATAATCGGTAGAAACCTGTATCATTGCTGCACCATTAAATTGTGCAGCACTTGCCAACTCTTTCGCCGCTTCACAATTCAACTTATAGGCCAGTTCCGGGTTATCTTCCGCTTTATCTACCGCCGTGTAAGCTGCACAATTCACAATCAATTCTATTCTCTTTTCCGCAATATAAGCCCATACAGCTTGTTTATCACAGATGTCCAGTTCCTGCACATCTGTGAAATAATACGTATGTTGTGGATTCTCTTTTGCAAGTACTTGCATTTCGTTGCCAAGCTGACCGTCGGCACCCGTTACTAAAATTCTCATTTATTCATCAAGTTTTAATTCACCTTTACGGTCTTTATCATAATAGTTTGCCAGCATAGAAAGAAAACTACTGATAGCCTCTATCGCTTTCGCCGTCCCTTCACTGATCGGCTTCTTTTGCAAACGTAGTAAGAGCACACCGTACAACGCTTCAAAGCACGTTTCCAGTTCCGGTTCCTCCTTTTTCCCGTTCTTAGTCCGTAGCTCTACAATAAATGGCAATGCCTTGAAATAGGCAGCACTGTAAAAAGGGAATTTAGGAGAAGAAGATAAAGCATTATGCAACTCTGTCAGGTTGAGAATAACATTCTTATTGATCTGTAAATGTCCTTTCTCACGTACCCCTTCTTCACTCATCATCGTTATCAGATTGCCATACCACTCTCTCATGGCAGCACGCTGGTCCTCCGGATAACGGACAATCACATTAGTCTCCAGTTCTTCCGGTTCACAATGATTGGCACGGATGAGGTCTTCTTCCTGCCACATATATATAAGATATTCGGCAATGTTTCTCTCTTTCAGTTGTTGAGCTATTTGATTCATAATGTTATCTCCTAATAAATTGACTCTCCCAACAAAGTATAAATCAATCCAGCTACAGATACCAACATCACAATGCTTCCAATGACACGATTCAGTATCCAAATGCCACGCAGATTGAACTTAGTACGTACCTTGTTCACAAAGTAAGTGATTCCGAGCCACCAAGTCAATGCGCCGGCAGCGATAGCAAAATATCCCGTTATCTCTTCAAAGACTAAAACGCCCTGTTGTACAAAGGCAAAACGGGCAAAAAGTCCGATGAACAGGAATATGATTAAAGGGTTAGAAAGAGTGACGAAAAATGCAGTTATAAAATTATGAAAATAAGATCCCTTATTGGACGAAGCCGGACGGATAGAATTTACCGGATTACTGCGAAAGGTATAAATTCCGAAAACAAGCAACATAACGCTGCCGAGCAATTGCAGATAAAAACTTCCTTTATTAATATAATCGGAAACGAAGCTCATGCCATAACCCGTAAGCAGAGCGTAAGCTATATCGCTCAAAGAGGCTCCCAGGCCTGTCACAAATCCGTACCAACGCCCCTTATTCAAAGTCCTTTGGATGCATAATACGCCCACCGGACCGAGAGGTGCGGACACAACAACGCCAATAATAAAGCCTTTAACTAATATATCGAATATTGTCTCTATCTGAATCATTCCGCAAATATCGCACTTTTTTGTGATATGAGAATAGGATATTAACGTTTTTTCCAACGAATCATCCCTAATTCATGAAGCAGGAGAAATTTAAAATAAGACTTCGAAAACGCGGACAGCGCAAATTATTCCCTTTATCCCTAAAAGCTAAATCTTTGTACACAGAGAACTAGCAGCCCGTAGGTATTAATTTATTCGTCTGACAGCTGTCAGACGAATAAATGGTTGCAACATCAGGAACAGTTTTTAGGTATACAACAAATAAATCCATAAGAAACCGATATTAATTCATCGCAACGCAAAAATAAGTCGGCCCATAAAAAGGAAAGCCGACAAGATATTTATTTCCGTTTTATTTCTCACCACCAACGAATTTGCTTATCTTTGCACCACAGAAAAAGAGAAGAGTTTCTCCCGTAGAAACTTCAATCGTAAATCGTAAAATCGTAAAATCGTAAATAGATATGGATTATTCCCAATTCCTCCTGCTCAAAGAAGAGCTTTCGCTGATATTGGTCATCGTCATCCTTTTTGTCGCCGACCTCTTCATGAGTCCGGATGCACACAAGAATGACGGCAAACCGGTGCTGAACACAATGCTGCCCGTTGCTCTGCTGACCATACACACACTTATCACCATCGTTCCCGGTCCTGTGGCAGATGCTTTCGGCGGCATGTATCACAATCAGCCGATACAGAGCATCGTGAAATCCATCCTCAGTATAGGTACACTGATTGTATTCCTGATGGCGCACGAATGGATGCGCCGTCCAGACACTGCCATCAAACAAGGTGAGTTCTACATTCTGACACTTTCCACCCTGCTGGGTATGTACTTCATGATTTCTGCCGGACACTTCCTGATGTTCTTCATCGGACTGGAGACGGCAAGCATCCCGATGGCAGCCCTGGTTGCCTTCGACAAATACCGCCACCATTCTGCCGAGGCAGGTGCCAAATATATTCTCACGGCACTGTTCTCCAGCGGATTGCTGCTATACGGATTATCTTTGATTTACGGTACGGTAGGCACTCTCTACTTTGCCGACATACCGGCACGCCTCACCGGCGACCCGTTGCAGATTATGGCATTCGTATTCTTCTTCTCCGGCATGGGATTCAAAATATCACTGGTGCCTTTCCATCTTTGGACAGCAGACGTTTACGAAGGTGCTCCAAGCACGGTGACAGCCTATCTGAGTGTCATCTCTAAAGGCTCTGCCGCTTTCGTGCTGATGGCTATTCTCATCAAGGTATTCGCTCCGATGGTGGAACAATGGCAGGAAGTGCTGTACTGGGTTATCATCGCCTCCATCACAATTGCCAACCTCTTCGCCCTACGCCAGCAGAACCTGAAGCGGTTGATGGCTTTCTCCAGTATCTCGCAAGCAGGTTACATCATGCTGGGTGTCATCAGCGGAAGCGCACAAGGTATGACGTCGCTGGTATACTACGTGCTGATATATATGTTTGCCAATCTTGCCGTATTTACCGTTATCACGATTGTGGCACTGCGGGCAGGCAAGTTCACACTTGAAGACTATAACGGGCTGTATACCACTAATCCGAAGTTGGCGTTCCTGATGACACTGGCACTGTTCTCTCTGGCAGGCATCCCGCCGTTTGCGGGTTTCTTCTCGAAGTTCTTCATCTTCGCGGCAGCTTTCGAAGGCGGCTTCCATCTGCTGGTATTCATTGCCCTTATCAATACAATCATCTCGCTTTATTACTATCTGAAGATTGTAAAGGCAATGTACATCAACAAGAGCGACGAGCCGATTGCAGCATTCCGCAGTGACAACTATACACGTGCCAGCCTGGCCATTTGCACGCTGGGTATTGTGGTACTGAGTATTGCAAGTGTGGTATATCAATCCATCGATAAGTTCTCATTCGGATTATAACCGGAGGGTATCATCACTTACCACAAATTACACAGATTGGCACAAATTATCTTTAGAAGTTCTGATAATCAAGAGCTTTGACTTGTGTTAATCTGCATAATTTGTGGTGAGTGTGTATTTTAGCACATTTCCATACTATACAATCGGCAGCACAAACCAAAAGCATGAGCCTTTCCCCGGTTCACTGTCCACACCGATTGTGCCACCCAACTGCTCTATAATGCTCTTGCTGATAGAAAGCCCCAGGCCGGTGCCATGCACAAACGTATTCAGCTTTATAAAACGGTCGAATATCTGAGCCTGCATTTCCGGCTCAATGCCAAGGCCCGTATCGGCCACATAAAAACGCAAATGAGTTTCATCCACCTTATCATATCCTACACGTATACTTCCCGCAGTGGTGAACTTGATGGCATTGTTGACAAAGTTGGCTATGACCTGATTCAAACGGTTACGGTCACTGACAATCCGGCATTCCGGCAGATGACGGTCGAAGAGAACTTCCACACCCGGTTTGGCCTTCATCTTCATGAAGCGCACAATGTCCTCACATAGTACGTTCACGTCCAGCTCTTTTTCCACAAAGTCAAATGTCCCGGCCTCTATCTTGGACAAATCCAGTATGTCGGAAATCAGCTGCAACAGCAGGTCATTGTTTTCTTCGATAATCGCCATATACTGCCTTTTTTCCTCCATGTCCCCGGTCTCTCCCATCAGACTGGAGAAACCGACAATTGCATTCAGAGGCGTACGTATCTCATGACTCATATTGGCAAGGAAGGCACTCTTCAGACGGTCGGCGGTTTCTGCCTTCTCCTTGGCTTCAATCAGCATAGCCTCCGTCTCCTTCAATTCCGTAATGTCATAGTTGACGCCTATCAGTTCTATTTGTCCGTTCTCCGGTTCAAACAGATTGACGACCACATTGGTACGTACCCAGTTCCATTTCCCCTTCTCTCCCGGACGTTCAATGCGCATCTCTCCCTGGAAATGTTTGGCTTCGCCCACACGGGCCTTACAGAAAAATTCGAGCATCCGCCTGCGGTCGCTGGGGTACATCTTGCTGTATATTCCCACGACATCCGCCAACTGGGTATTCTCGTCCTCTCCCATATTCTTATACCATTGCTTGATGGCATAGCCTTTCCGGTCGAGCAGGTTCAGCTTGGCATAACCTACCTTCGCATAATCCGATATAAGCAGGAAGAAATTCTCGAAATCACAGATACGGCTCATGGCATCAATCCGTTCCGTATTGTCGATGTTAATCATGGCATAGCCGGTAAAGTTACCTTTACTGTCATACACCTTGCTCACTTTCGTATAAAGATGTATCACATCCTTTGGCTGTTTGGAAGTGGAGTAATACCCTTCAGTCCGGTCGAAAGCATAATTCAGGCGGAAGTCGACCATATCCTCGGTCTGTATACGTTCTGCCAATTGGGCGGACACATTCGGGTTCTCGAATAAGTTCACTCCAATGACATCCTGTTTGTCACGGACCCCGAATATCTCCATATCCTTATTGTTGATGTCTACCAGGAATCCGTCTTTGTCATAGATTTCCACCCCGGCCGGTATATTGGCAAAGATATTCTTGAACAGTTTTTCGCTATGGTCCAAAGCCAGATGAGTCTGTACCGAGTCTGTCGTATCGAGGAATAACGCCACCACTTCATTCTTTTCCGGAGAGTATATCACCACGTGGCAGTGCTTGTTGGTGAGCTCAAAACACATGTCCATTTCCTTATGTGTCCCGGTGTTCACTATATCAAGCAGATATTCTAGCCTGGGGGCCGCCTCCCTTGAAAAAGACGAGGCAGTCTTGCCGATAAACGTCGACGCGGGTTTTCCTAGAAAATCGGCAAAGATAGAATTCGCATCTGTCACATAATACCCGTAGGGATTGTCCTTTTCATCACAGACAATGGACATCCGCACATACCCCAAAGGCATATAGCGGAACAAATTGCTGAGGAAAGTACGTTCACGCACAGCCTCATCCTTCGTTTTGCGCAACTCTATGCAAATGCTGATGACATTTGCCAACGAACTAAACCATTGGTAATCCTCGTTAGTCCACATTCGGGTACGGTCCACCAAATCAATGCCCATATATCCCCACACCTGGTCATTGGCAACCAGCGGAGTTACCATCAAGGACTTTATATTCTGTCTCGCCAGAATTTCATATTCGGCGTAAGCGTGCTCCGGCAGTTGCCCCAGCGTTTCCAGCAGAACGGGCTTTTGTGCCATAATCTGTGACGTCCACCACGGCAGGCTGTCAGCCTGGACTCCTTGAAGCATTTCTTTCTCAGGAGCCACTCCCGGAGCCACCACCTCGTATGTGCAGCTCTGGTACCGGCACTTCTCATCATATTGGAATATATAGACACGTCCGCCGCGAAAGAAATCAAGAATATCTTTCAGTATGTCGTAAATGCCCGCACTTATATCCTCGTCTTTCAGGAAGCGGAATAGGGAATGGGATATTGAGGTCTGCCGATAAAGTAAATCGTTCACTCTTTGCAAAGCCTGCTTCGCAGCCTCCTCCTTCGGCATCTCTACGCGCTGCAACACTCCGAAAGCCTTCAATGTACCATCCGGCAAATGCTCCTTATACCCCACGCGCGAGTAGACCCAGACCACTCCTTCAGTAGAATAGATAGGAAACGTCTGTTCATAGACCTCCATATTCTGAATGGCAAGGAACTCCCGGCTGATACGCGCCCGATAGTCTTCGCGTATCATTTTACCGAAATCCTCAAAGCTCAGGTATTCCCCTTCCAAGCCTAACAACTTACAGACATATTCGGAGCAGAGATACTGCCTTGAAGAAAAATCAGCCTCCCACCAACCTATCCGGCCAAGAATGGAAAGGCGCCGGAAACGTTCACTATCGTCACGATGAACAGCCATATATTTATCAATATTGGTTTGAGATACAAAAATAGCCATAAAACTCTAATAAGCAACCATTAGAGACCTTTTTCGTCCCAAGCAGCCTATATATAAGGATAACAAACAATCCGGAAGAATGTGCGGTAACCAAATCGTAATAGATTTGAAAATGAAACGTATGTTCCATGTATCACCGGTGTAATGTCATTGCCTCATCTTTGCAGCGGATTAAAAAACGTACAAAGAAAAGAGATGAGCACAAAGTTAGACTTAGGAAAGATTTTCTTCCTTATTTTATTCCTCACACTTTCCGTCATGGCTGCCATGGCAGGAACCATCAAAGGGAGTGTCACCGACCGGCAGACCAAAGAACCGCTGACGGGAGCTACCATACAGATAGCCGAAACCCGTCAAGGTGTCATTGCCGACTTGGACGGGCACTACTCCATAGACGTAAAACCGGGCAACTATACCCTGCTCATCCGCTATGTGGGCTACAAGGACATCCGGATGGATAACATCCAGGCAGGCAACACAGAGATTGTGCTGAACTTCGAAATGGAAAGTGACGCGCAAACCCTGGGAGAAGTCTCCGTCATAGCAAAAAAGAATCTCGAAGGCGAACGTGCCCTGCAGATGGAACGGCAGAAGGCAACCCTCGCCATCGAAAACCTCGGTTCCAAAGAGATGAGCATCAAAGGTATCGGCAATGTAGAGGAAGGGGTAAAGAAAATAACCGGTATCTCCATTGCCAGCGCCGGGCAGCTCATCGTCCGCGGACTGGGCGACCGATACAGCACCACCACCTTGAATGGCCTGCCCATCGCCTCACCCAATCCGGACAACAAGCTGATTCCCCTTGACCTTTTTCCGTCAAGTACTGTACAGAACATAACAGTAAGCAAGGTGTATGATGCCAGTGCCTTTGCCGATTACAGTGGTGCCCACATTGACATCAGCACCAAAGAGAACATTACGAAAGATTTCTTCAACATCAGCCTCAATACCGGCGGTAAGTTCAACACTTTAGGAAAAGAGCGATTCCAGATGGATAGAGATGGTTCGCTCTTCAAGACACCCACTTTGGACCAGGCTGCACTCAACCTGGGCTTGCAAGAGTTTGATGAATACGTAAAGACCAAAAACATCTTCAACACTTCGTTTGCTGTAGAGAGGAAGAACTCCCTGCCCGAACTTGGGGGCAACCTTGGCTTTGGAAAGAATCTCGGCATCGGTAACCAGACATTAAGTTTATTGGCCTCCGTTAGTGCCAGCAACGGATACCAGAATATGAACGACGCCTTTTATAAAACGTTGGAAGCCACGGGCAACGTACAAGACAACTTCGCCTACGACAGCTATGCCAACGAACTGAAACTCGCCGCACTGGGCTACCTCGGATATACCCTGCGCCGCAGCGACCGCATCGGTTACACCTTCTTCTACGCCCGCAACGC
>ENA-OOZQ01001469-OOZQ01001469.1-human-gut-metagenome-genome-assembly--contig:-NODE-1469-length-14249-cov-4.182471_pt1 | contig 14249 bp, 7 predicted proteins | sample MGYA00241188_ERZ501399 | MGnify/ENA primary metagenome ERZ501399 (study PRJEB25962, sample SAMEA2042658) | human gut metagenome | biome: human gut; feature: human-associated habitat; material: faeces... | reverse complement strand
GAAGAAACTTATAACTGAATCCTGTTTCCATTTACACAAAATTTTGGACAGTGTCAAAATAAAAGAATACTCCTTATTCAGAAGGCGGTCGGGTTTACTCGTCCGCCTTTTTTGTTATCTTTGCACCACCTTACCCATTCAATTATGAGAAAGAAGAAGAAAAAACAAACGAATAGCAAGAAACAACTGGTGCTCCTGATTGTCCTGATCATATGCGGCATCGTCACCACTTATCAAACAACGAACTCTAAAGAAAAGGCTACTGGTACTGAGCAAACAGAAACCATCGTTCAGAATCTTCCCCTGAATTCTGATATATACATCAAGCAAACGACCACCCCTGGTACTCCCGAAATTCTTCTGCAACGTACCGGATACCTCGTATCCTATAACTCCAACACCCGCATAGCCAACTGGGTAGCTTGGAAACTGACTCCCGAACGTTTAAAGGAAAATACCGAGCGAATCAATAACTTCCGTCCTGACCCTGACCTGCCTAAAAGTAAAGCCGCCACTACACAAGACTATAAAGGTAGTGGTTGGGACCGCGGACATCTTTGTCCGGCAGGTGACAACAAATGGGACCGTGAAGCCATGATAGAAAGTTTCTACATGACCAACATCTGTCCCCAGCACCACAATCTAAACCGGGGCGACTGGAACGAACTGGAACAGAAATGCCGCAAGTGGGTGAAAAAAGACAGTTGTCTTTACATTGTAGCCGGCCCTATCTTCTATGACCGGAAACCACAGACTATAGGTGAGCATAAAGTAGCTGTACCGGATGCTTTCTTTAAAGTGATACTTTCTCTGCACAAGAAACCGAAAGCTATCGGCTTTATCTATAAAAACAACGAAGGGAACAATCCGCTGGACTCTTATGTAAACACTGTGGATGAAGTGGAGCGGATCACAGGGATAGACTTCTTCCCCGCCCTTCCCGATGATATAGAAAAGGCGGTAGAAGCAAGTTATAATTTGAAAGACTGGAAATAGTTACTCAAAATTCAATGTGCCGAAGAATTCGGGACAGTGGAAATTAGGCTTTTCCAGATTAATGGGATTCCATGAGAGGAAATGAGGCGTTTGCAACTTATCTCCGCATTTGTAGAAATTGGCACGAACCGTCTTTCCGTCAAGACTGGTGATTTGATGTTTGAAGAAAGCAGAATAAGGAATGACTAATGCCAATTCCCAGCTACACTCTCCTACCCGTTCTTCAAAAGATTCGCGTCCCAGAGAAGACCAACGCTGCACCTTATCCATTACTTCTTGTGGAGCATGTTCGCGATTGCTACGTCCGCCACCTGCACCGATCAGCAAAGTTCCCACACAGTTACACTCTACATTATAATAAATTCCATCTCCCGCAGGAATAGAAAAGAATTCTACGCAAGCATCTTCCCACACAGCACCGTTATCTCCCGTTGCTACAGCACGCACACTAGCTTCTTTTACTTTGTAATGAACCAAAATCGCATCATCCGTATGAGCTATACGGAACTGCACCTCCGGCTGATAAGGGAATGCCTTCCAATTCACCGTATTGATCGACTGAAAAGCCACCTTTTCTTTATCCAACAAAGCAGGAATATTCTCTACTGCTACATTAGCCAGACTTACTTTTTTTACATTCAACTCTTTCATTTCTTTCTTTTGGGGGTTAGTTGCAGACAAGGGATAAAAACAAAGCAGAGATAAAAACAAGACTGCTGATTTCAACACCAAGTATGCAGGGGTTCTTTTGTTCATATTTTGATTGCATTAAAGAATTCATTTCTTTTCGGTTATGAATTAATTCACCACAGATTACACAGATTGACACAGATTTTATTTTACTGATTATTAGATTAATAAATCTGTGTGAATCTGTGTAATCTGTGGTGAGTCTTATTCCTTTCCATCCTGTTATAAACAGACCTTATACCAATGATTCCTTTATAAACTCCTTCATCTCCGGTGTATATTCCTCGGCACTCTGAAGCAATTTGAACTGCGCTTTTGTACGTACAAGGTTGTGTTCCGGATATTTAATCTTATAATAAGTATCACCATTAATATAATCTGCCAGAAAACGAACACACTGCATGTAGGGGAACAACGCAGCGGCATACGGCAAGTTCTCAATTTCTATTGGAAGCAAAAAGACTTTTGCAGACTCCAGATAGCCTTTTGCAAACGCCTTAAAGATTGCCATATTGAAATTCACATTATTCAGGTCTTTATCATCCTCGGCGCCCGTATTGGCTGCTGAACGAAGGAAATCTCCGAAATCGGAAAAGATAAAATTGGGCATTACGGTATCGAGATCAATTACGCAAAGCACCTTCCCTTCTTCATCGAACATCATATTGTTCACCTTCGTATCGCAGTGGCATACACGTTTAGGCAATTTACCCTCACGATACAAACGTTCACCTTTACACATTTCGTCTGCACGCTTTTCAATCTCATCCAGATAATATTGCACTTCTTTCACCCGACCCACCGCATCCGCAGCCACGGCATCCCGAAGCTGCTTCAGACGAAACTCCATATTATGGAAGTCAGGAATCGTCTCTCCCAGCGTATCCGGAATATCCGCAAGCATCGCCTGGAAATTGCCAAAAGCAACACCGGCATAATAAGAATATTCCGCATCCACCGTTTCATAAGTCTTTGCATTGGGAATGAAAGTCATGATGCGCCAATAGTTTTCGCCATCATACCAATACGTTTTTCCCGTATCGGCAGGAATAAAAGAAAGTACCTTGCGGTCGATATCATCCGCTCCCTGTTCCGTAAGTTTCTTGCGGATATGCCGGGTAACGGCTTCAATGTTTGTCTGCAACATTTCCACATTCTGGAAGATAGCGTGGTTGATACGTTGCAATACATAGTCGGGCGCGTCGGCTTCCAAAGTAGTCACTTTGTACGTGTCATTAATCAGTCCGCTGCCCAAAGGCTGGATTTCGTTAACTGTACCCTTCGTATTGAAATGGGATACAATGGATTGGAGGTTATTCATGATATTTTATAATAGATTTAAAATTGGTATGCAAATATACACCTTCCGAATGAAAGCAAAAGTCAAAATTCGTCCGACAAACGCCCAAAAATATACATTTCGACAGACATAACCATAAAAAACAGCCAATAAACATCCCCCTTTTGAGCAAAACGCCTTATATTTGTGTTTGAAACCTTAAAATACCGGAGGAAAAGTGCAAAAGTTTATCAGAACGCTGTTTCTTGTTTTAGTAAGCATAGTTACAGCAAACGTACACAGCCAGAATATCACTTTCAATCATTTAACCACCGACGACGGCCTATCTCAGTTTAGTGTCAACAGTTTGTATATTGATGAAAATGGTATCTTATGGATTGCTACGCGCGAAGGTTTGAACCGTTACAATGGAAACGATATACAGACTTACAAACTGAACAAAAACGATCCCTACAGCCTTTTCTGTAACACCGTGCTCCGTATGGCAGGCGACCAGAACGGAAAAATCTACCTGCTCTGTACCGAAGGTGTTGCCCAGTTCGACCTGACTACCCAACGCTTCACCACCCTCCTGCAAGGAAACATCAATAGCATATATTATAAAAACGGCCTTTTCATCGGAAAAAAGAATGAAATATACCGCTATAATGAGCAAACCGATAACTTTGATCTTTACTACCAGATGGCAGGAGAAAACATCGAAATATCTTGCATGTTCGAAGACAAAGGACACATGTGGATAGGAACCACCAGCGAAGGTGTATTCAATCTGAAAATAGACGAACATCTGCTAACTCACCCCATCGAGAAAGGAAATATCACCAGTATTTACCAGGACAATGCAGGCGAACTGTGGATCGGAAGCTGGGAAAAGGGACTCTTCCGAGTGAAAACAGACGGAAATATCGAGAACCTGCGAAACGACCCAAAGAACCCGCATAGCATATCTTCCGATTTTGTCAGATCCTGCTGTGAGGATAATCTTGGCAATATCTGGATAGGGACCTTCAACGGCCTGAACCGGTACAATAAAACGACAGGACTTTTCCAGAACCATACCTCCAACGAGATGCAGAATGAAGGACTTACACACTCGTCCATCTGGTGCATCGTAAAAGATAATCAAGGTACTTTATGGCTGGGTACTTACTTCGGCGGTGTCAATTACTTCAACCCCGAATATGAAATCTATACCCGATACAAAGCTTCCATTCATGAAAAAGAAGGATTAAGCAGTCCCGTAGTCGGACGCACCATTGAAGACAAGAACGGAAATCTGTGGATTGGCACAGAAGGAGGCGGACTGAACTTCTACAACCGCCGGACACGTGAGTTCAAGTGGTATCTTGCCGGACAAGGACGCAACAGCATCTCCCACAGTAACGTGAAAGCCCTTTATTATGATCCCGCAAAGGAAATCATCTGGATAGGAACCCACCTTGGCGGACTGAACAAACTGGATATCCGCACAGGTACATTCACGCATTATCTTATGGAAGAAGGAAATCCGGAAACTCTTCCGTCCAATATCGTTCGTGACATTGCTCCCTACCAGGACCAATTGATTGTCGCTACCCAAAACGGTGTATGCCTGTTCAATCCTCAGACCGGAAAATGTCAACAGCTCTTTAAAGATAGCAAAGAAGGGCGTAAAATAGCTATGGTTGCAGATGTAGAGGTAGATAATAGCGGTACGCTCTGGATTGCCGCCACAGGCGAAGGTATCTTCTCCTACCGCTTCGATACGAACAAGTTGACCAACTACCGTCACGACGGAACGCAGGCACACAGCCTCAGCAACAATAATGTGAACAACATCATGCAGGACAGTAAGGGTAACTTGTGGTTCTCTACTTCGGGAAGTGGCCTCGACCTGTACCGTTCCGCTACCAACGATTTCGAAAACTTCGACAAGGGCAAGAACGGACTTGTCAGTGATTGCATTTACGATACACAAGAATCTCCCGTCAGCGGTAAACTGATACTGATTACCAATCAGGGCTTCTCCATCTTCGATCAGAAAGTGGAAAAGTTTCAGAACTACAGCGTGGAGAATGGTTTCCCACTGACAGCTGTCAATGAAAACGCCCTTTGTGTGACACGCGACGGAGAAATCTTCCTTGGCGGTACGCAAGGTATGCTCTCATTCAATGAACTGGAACTTAATTTCACCCCGAAGCCTTACAAGATCATCCTTTCCCGCCTCATCGTAAACGGCGCCGAAGTAAAAGTGAGCGATGAAACGGGTATTTTGACGCAATCCCTATGCCATACACAGGAAATCACCCTGAATGCTAACCAAACCATGTTCAGCATCGAATTCGCCACCTCCAACTACGTGGCAGCCAATAAGAATGAAATCATTTACAAGCTGGAAGGCTTCTCCGAAGACTGGAACAGCACGCGCGGCCAACCTATCATCACCTACACGAACCTGAATGCCGGAACATACAATCTGCTGATTAAACCTAAAGGGAAAGAAGAGTCCATCTGTCCGCAGGTGCATCTTACGATTCATGTACTGCCACCTTATTATAAGACTCCGCTCGCCTATCTTATTTATCTGATAGTGACCGGTATCCTTTTGTGGTATCTGGTGAAGACATACAAATCGAGAATTAAGCTGCGTGAATCGTTGAAGTACGAACAAAAGCATATACAAGACGTGGAAGCGCTGAACCAATCGAAACTACGCTTCTTCACCAACATCTCACACGAGTTCCGCACGCCGCTTACACTCATCGTATCGCAGGTGGAAACTCTGATGCAATTGCAAAACTTCACACCCACCATTTATAATAAGATACTGAGCATTTACCAAAACAGCATCCAACTGCGCGAACTGATCACCGAACTCCTAGACTTCCGCAAACAGGAACAAGGACACATGAAGGTAAAAGTCAGTCCGCACAACATAGTGCATTTCCTTTATGAGAATTACCTCATCTTCATGGAATATGCAAGCAGCAAACAGATCAATTTCAATTTTGAGAAAGACTGTGAAAGTCTTGAAGTATGGTATGACCAGAAGCAAATGCAGAAGGTAGTCAATAACCTGCTATCCAATGCCATCAAGCATACCCAAGCCGAAGATACCATCACACTCAGCATCACCACCGAAGGCAATGAAGCCGTAATTCGCGTGACTGATACTGGTAGCGGTATCGATGCCAAAGAAGTAGATAAGATATTCGACCGTTTCTATCAGACAGAGCAGATGGACAGTCTCACCACCGGTGTAGGCACCGGCATCGGTCTGGCTCTGACGAAAGGTATCGTCGAACTGCACCACGGCACCATCAAGGTAGAAAGCGAACTGGGCAAGGGCAGCAGTTTCATCGTCCGCCTTCACCTGGGTAACGCCCGTTTCAATACTGAGGAAATCAGCAAAAAGAGCGAAGACGTACAGCAAATAGAACAACCGCAAATTTCTGAAATCGATGCTTCACTCAAAGCTGAATTGGAAGAAAATGCCCCGATTAAGCGCATGCCCGATGTCAAGATGGTTATCGTGGAAGACAATGCCTCCATTTGTGAGATGTTGGCAAACATCTTCCGCCCATTCTATCAAGTGCTGACAGCCGCAGACGGCGAAGAAGGTCTGGAGCTGATACAGAAGGAAATGCCGAATATTGTGGTAAGCGACGTCGTTATGCCCAAAATGTCCGGTACCGAACTCTGCAAACAGATAAAAAATGATTTTAATACTTGCCACATACCGGTAGTACTGCTTACCGCACGGACTGCCGTAGAACAAAACATTGAAGGACTGCGTATCGGTGCGGACGATTACATCACCAAACCATTCAACACGAATCTGTTGATTTCGCGTTGTAACAACCTGGTAAATTCACGCATTCTCCTCCAAGAAAAGTTCAGTAAACAACCACAAGCTTATGCACAGATGCTTGCCACCAACCCGATAGACAAGGAAATCCTGGACCGCGCCATCAGCATCATCGAAAAGAATCTGGATAATACGGAATTTAATGTCAATATCTTCGCCCGCGAAATGGCTATGGCACGTACCAACCTGTTCACTAAACTGAAAGCTATCACCGGGCAAACACCGAATGACTTCATCCTGACCATCCGCCTGAAAAAAGGCGCCTTGATGTTGCGGAACAACCCGGAACTAAACATTACCGAGATATCGGACAAAATAGGTTTCAGTTCTTCACGCTACTTCTCAAAGTGTTTCAAGGACGTATACCAGATCAGTCCGTTGGCATACCGTAAAGGAGAAAATATGAACTCCGATGAAAAGAACGAAGAAGAACCGCCTCTTGCCACTTAACAGGCAAGAGGCCGGCAAAGTACCAAACATACACTCGATACGTGTTTTGTACGTTTTTCCCCTTCACTTGTACTCTACTATACACAGAATTTCCCGAAAGCCATTACCTTTGACCTCAGAAATAACAATCTAAAGTCAAAGAGCTATGAAACATTTTTCACCTTTATGGTCTCTCCTCCCGGGCGCAGCCCTGATAGCTGGATGTGGAAATCCATCGAAAAAGGAAACCACTGACAACACCCGTCAGAAACCTAATGTGATATACTTAATTGCCGACGATTTGGGTATCGGCGATTTGAGTTGCTATGGCGCTACCAAGATAAGTACTCCTAATATCGACCGTCTTGCCGGACAAGGTGTACAGTTTACCAATGCCTATGCTACTTCCTCTACCAGTACTCCTTCCCGCTTCGGTCTGTTGACAGGTATGTATCCTTGGAGGCAGGAAAACACGGGAATCGCTCCGGGTAACTCTGAGCTAATTATCGACACAGCCTGTGTCACCATGGCTGATATGTTCAAGGCAGAAGGCTATGCTACCGGCGCCGTAGGAAAATGGCATCTAGGACTCGGCCCCAAAGGTGGTACGGACTTCAATCATCTGATAAAGCCTAATACTCAAGATATAGGATTTGATTACGAATACATCATTCCCGCCACAGTTGACCGTGTACCTTGTGTATTCGTTGAGAACGGACATGTAGTAGGTTTGGATCCTAACGATCCCATTACCGTCAACTATAACCACAAAGTGGGTGACTGGCCTACCGGATTGGAGAATCCGGAACTTGTAAAACTGAAACCCAGTCAAGGACATAACAATACGATTGTAAATGGTATTCCCCGTATCGGTTGGATGACCGGTGGTAAATCTGCTCTTTGGGTGGATGAGGACATTGCAGATGTCATCACAGGTAAAGCAAAAGATTTTATTATCAAGCATAAAGACGAACCTTTCTTTATGTACATGGGTACGCAAGATGTACATGTTCCACGCGTCCCCCACGCCCGTTTCGCCGGAAAGAGCGGTATGGGAACCCGTGGTGATGTAATCCTGCAACTGGACTGGACTGTGGGCGAGATTATGAACACTCTGGACAGTCTGAACCTTGCGGATAACACCATCTTTGTATTCTGCAGCGATAACGGCCCTGTCATTGACGACGGCTATCAAGATCAGGCTCTTGAACTACTGAACGGTCACACTCCTATGAAACAATACCGTGGTGGAAAGTACAGTGCCTATGAAGCCGGAACACGTATTCCATTCATTGTACGTTGGCCTGCCGGTATTCAGCCTTGTAAACAGCAAGCTTTATTCTCTATGATTGATGTATATGCTTCTTTGGCTGCGTTGTTGAATCACCCGCTTACACCCGCAACCGTTGCTCCTGACAGCCGTGATCAATTAGCCACTTTCCTAGGGAAAGATAATACCGGATGCGACTATGTAGTACAGCAGAATTTGAACAATACTTTATCGATTATTCAAGGAACATGGAAGTACATCGAGCCAAGTGATAAACCCGCTGTCGAACATTGGACTAAAATGGAGTTAGGGAATGATCCCAAACCTCAACTGTACAATATTTCCATAGATCCGTCGGAGAAAAATAACGTTGCAGCAGCACATCCGGAGATGGTAAAAGAGCTTTCAACACTACTGGAGCAGGTAAAGGCCGGGAAGAACCAGGGTACAAAGTAAGGAATCGTACAGAACAGGGTTTCTTTATCAAGAATGTACAAATTCGTACTTTTTGCGAACTATTAACTAAAGTCGACTTCTATTCAATCACATACATTTGCGTTGTGATTCGAGTCGTTTAACGAGAAAGAACAACCTTTTTTAAAAACTAATTAATTTAATATTTATGAAACAGAAATCAAGCCTCTTGAAAGCGCTAAGTATCATGTTACTTTTTGTTCTGTTTGCGACACAAGCAAGAGCACAAGGAATAACAGTTACTGGTACTGTAAACGACAACTTAGGTCCTGTTATCGGTGCATCCGTAGTGGTAAAAGGAACCGTCAATGGTTGCATTACAGATTTAGATGGAAACTTCAAATTAACAAATGTACCTTCAAAAGGTATTTTAGTTGTATCTTTTGTAGGTTACCAGACACAAGAGATTGCTGTCAACAATCAAACAAAACTCACTATCAATTTAAAGGAAGATGCCCAACAACTGGATGAAGTCGTTGTTGTCGCAGTAGGTTATGGTGACGTAAAGCGTCGCGACTTAACCGGTTCTATTGGTAAGGCCAATATGGATGACCTGACAAAAACTCCTATCAACAATATTGCCGAATCTTTAGGCGGACGTATCGCAGGCGTTCAAGTTTCTTCTTCTGACGGTGGTCTGGGCGACAACTTCAATATTGTTATTCGTGGTGCCGGTTCATTAACTCAAAGTACTGCTCCTCTTTATGTTATTGACGGATTCCCTATGGAAAGCTCAAATATGGGTGCGCTCAATCCAAATGACATCGAATCAATTGACGTACTAAAAGATGCCTCAGCTACAGCCATCTATGGTTCCCGTGGTGCTAATGGCGTCGTTATCATTACCACTAAAAAAGGTAAAGCCGGAAAAACAATGGTTACCTATAACGGTAGGGTGAGCTTTAGCACCGTTAAAAATAAAATGGATGTCATGAATGCCTATGATTTTGCATGTATGCAGAAAGAAATAATGGCAGGCAATACAAAAGAAGTAGACGGTGAAATGGTTGACGAATTTGAATACTTCTATTTAAAAAACGGACTGACACTTGATGATTACAAAACAATGAAGAATTATAACTGGCAGGACGAAATCTACCGCACTGCTTTAAGTCATAACCATCACGTTGCTTTAAGTGGTGGTACAGACAAAATGGACTACACCGCATCTCTATCATACAGTAACCAAGAAGGCGTTATTATACGTTCTGATCTAAATCGCTATCAAGGTCGTTTCAATCTGAATCAAAGAATCAACAAGAGTATTAAAGTTAATGCAAATGTTAACTATGCCAGTGTTACTCAAAATGGTCCTAACCCCTCTATCAATACTTCTCAGTCTTCTAACTCATTAATGTACAGTGTATGGGGTTACCGTCCTGTTTCTCCTTCCGGTTCCGACCTATTGGCAGAACTTTATGACGAAGATGTAGACATAAACAACGATTATCGATTCAATCCGGTAAAATCTGCACAAAACGAATATCGTCGTAAAATTACAAATACCCTGCAAGCTAATTTGGGTGTAGAATGGGAAATCATCAAGAACCTGAAGTTAAAAGTAACAGCTGGTTATACAGGCAAAGACTATAAGAACGAAGAATTCAACAATTCTCAAACACGTACCGGTAATAGTCATCCAAACAATACTCAAAGTAAGGGAGTCAATGCTTATCTATATCAATCAGAAAGCAGAAGCTATCTGAATGAGAATACATTGAGTTATGTTTTCAACAAGAAAAAACATAATCTAAACGCCCTATTGGGTATCACTTTCCAAAAAAACACCAGCTACTATCATGATGTCAGCGTTTCTCACATCACTAATGAATCATTAGGCATGGCTGGCTTAGGAAATGGTGATGTTCCTGTTGTCAGCGCTTCTAAAGGAGAAAATGCTCTGATGTCTTATTTGGGACGTTTAAACTACAATTATGATTCAAAATATTACGTAACTTTCTCCATGCGTGCCGATGGTTCATCCAAATTCGCACCAGGCAATCGCTGGGGATATTTTCCTTCAGGCTCACTGGCTTGGGCTTTCGGACGTGAAAACTTCGTAAAAGATAATCTAACGTGGCTATCTAATGGTAAATTGCGTGTCAGCTACGGTCTCACAGGTAACAATCGTATTGGAGACTATGATTACATGGCTCGTTTGTATGCAAGTGAAAATACTTATAAATATCCTTGGGACAGCACTTTCTATCCAGGATACTATGTTTCCAGCATTGCTAATCCTAACCTGAAATGGGAAACGACCGAGCAATACGACTTTGGTTTGGATTTAGGCTTTTTGGATGGACGCTTAAACCTGAATATTGACTACTATATCAAAACAACCAAAGATTTGCTGATGAATGCAGATACTCCTGCCAGTTCCGGTTATGCAACTACCCGTCTTAACATTGGTGAGTTACGCAATACAGGATTTGAAGTTACTTTAGAAAGTACTAACATACAGAATAAGAACTTTACCTGGTCATCCAGTTTCAATATAGCATTCAATAAAAATAAAATCTTGTCTTTAAACTACGGGCAAGAACAGATGACAAGTTACATCAGCTGGGACCAGAAATTCAGAAATCAGATAGCCTATGTCAGTCGTGTAGGCGAATCTGCAGGTAAAATGTATGGTTTCGTATATGACGGAACATATAAAGAAGAAGATTTCAATATCACTGTTAATGAAAACGGGAAAAAGACTTATGAACTGAAACCAGGAGTTCCTAAATTTAAAGATGGTTGCCAGCCCGGTGATCCAAAGTATAAGAACATCGATGGCAGCGAGGACAATCTGATTACAGATAATGACCGGACAGTAATTGGCAACGGACATCCACTGCATACAGGTGGCTTTACTAATAATTTCGTCTATAAGAACTGGGATTTAAATATCTTCTTGCAGTGGAGCTACGGTAATGACGTTTTCAATGTGAATCGTCTCGTAATGGAAAATCCAGGAGCTAAAAAACAGTTGAACCAGTTCGCATCTTATAAGAACCGTTGGAGTGAAAGCAATCCTACCAGCAATATCCCCCGTGTAAGAGCAGTCGGCGCTGATGAATACAGTTCACTGTACGTAGAAGATGGATCATTTCTGAAATTGAAAACAATCTCTTTAGGATATAACTTTGATACCAAGACTTTGAAGAGAATAGGCCTCAGTGCAGCAAGAGTATTCGTTTCTGCTGAAAATATTGCTACTATTACGGGATATTCCGGTTCAGACCCTGAAGTTTCTACACGTCACTCTGTGTTAACTCCTGGATTTGACTGGTCGGCTTATCCTCGTGCATTCAATGCCTCACTTGGTGTAAATGTTACTTTCTAATCACTAAACTGAAAAACGAATATGAAGAAAATGAATAATCTCTTTAAAAAGATATGCTTGTGGTCACTCGTAGTTACAATGGCTTCATGCGACTTCCTTGACACAAAGCCCTATGACTTTGTTGCTCCTGAAACGTTCTACCAGAATGAAAAAGATTGTACAATGGCCTTGGCTGGAGTATATTATACCTTGGTAAAAGGGACCGTTTACGGTAATAATTACTCACTGATGTTCTCCAACACTGATGATTTAAGTTATTTTGCCCGCGAATTTGATGGAAATCCAGTAAAGAATCACGGTGCAGTCTGCAACACTCATGATGCTGCAAATGCGCAACTTTTTGATACATGGACAGATCTTTATGACGGTATTAATAATGCCAATGTGTTACTTGATAATATTGATAAGGCTGAATTTCCCGAAGATAAAGAGTATATAAGACAACGTATAAAAGGAGAAACTAAATTTCTTCGTGCCTACTATCACTTCCTTTTGGTACAAGGCTGGTATGAAGTACCTATCCGTACAGAAACGGTTACAGACATAGCTACGAGTAGCAAAGCTGCCACCCCCCATGCAGAAGCACTTGACTGGATTATCCAAGAAATGGAAGACTGTATCGACATGGTAGATGATAAAGAATATGACAAATCACCTTCTCATGTAAAGAAAACCATTGTCGAAGGTATCTTGGCACGCGTATGCCTGTGGCGCGCCGGTTATCCGAGTGAAGGTGGACAACCTTTTTATGAAAAAGCTGCCAAGTATGCTAAAGCTGTTTATGACTCTAAGAAGCACAAGCTATATCAAAATGACATTTATGCTATCTGGAAAATGATGGCTTCTGATCAATACGATCCCGAATATAATGAAAGTATGTGGGAAGCGGAATTCATCGGTACCCGTGATGACGGTAAATATACAGAAGGTCGTATGGGCAACGAGATCGGTAATATGCAAAATGCAAATTGTGGGAAAGGATATGGCGCCGCTTTTTATGCCGGTTCACTCATTCTTTGGGATCTGTACGAGAAAAATCCTGGTGACTTAAGACGTGATTTGGCTATGGCTCCTTACCAAATTGCTGCCAATGGCACTGAAAAAGCATGGGGCAAAACAGCTATTGTAGAACGTTGCTGCGGCAAATTCCGCCGTGAATGGGAAAAGAGTACCCCCCAGCACAAAAATTTCACTGAAGAAAACTTCCCTATTTTACGCTACGCTGATGTTCTATTAATGCTGGCAGAAGCAGAATTAGAATCAAAAGGGGTTACCACTCTAGCCGTATCTGCCATCAATGAAGTACGCACGCGTGCCGGAATCGGTAAATTACCTGAAACTATTTCAGCAGATGCACTGCGCCAAGAAATTCGTGACGAACGTGGACGCGAACTTTGCTTCGAAGCATTACGTAAATATGACCTGATCCGTTGGGGTATTTATGTAGAGACAATCAGTAAAAACTTGGCAAATGCTATTGAAGATGCACGTTGGTCAAACAAAAAGGCAAACAGAAGCGGTGCCGAAGGGTTTACTAGAAGCACTCAGGACAAACACCAGTTCTTGCCAATCCCCAATAAAGAATTGTCTGTGAACACCAAGTTAGAACAAAACAGCTATTGGAATCCCAAGAAATAGCTACATGCATGACTTCTAACCTTAAAACGAAATCAAATAGACCTTAATCAATTTGATATGTGTGGGGAGAGCGGCCGTGAGGTTCCTCTCCCTCTTTTTATAAAACTTAAAAACAATATGCCTTATGACCAGAAAACACTTATTATTCATTCTTGTACTGTTATGCGGTCAAACATCCTTTGCCCAACTGATAGGTTTTGAGACTGGGATTCCCAAACAGTTTCAAACAAGTGATAAGGGAAAGATAACTTTATCTACTCAGTATTATAAA
>ENA-OOZQ01001467-OOZQ01001467.1-human-gut-metagenome-genome-assembly--contig:-NODE-1467-length-14268-cov-3.210089_pt1 | contig 14268 bp, 17 predicted proteins | sample MGYA00241188_ERZ501399 | MGnify/ENA primary metagenome ERZ501399 (study PRJEB25962, sample SAMEA2042658) | human gut metagenome | biome: human gut; feature: human-associated habitat; material: faeces... | reverse complement strand
CAACAAATATCCGGTAGAAGGCTATACATTCCGTTCTCCGGAGCAGGTCGAAGGTGTACCCGATCACGAAAATTTAAGTATGCACTCGTTCGTCCCGGCAGATGTGAAACAGGCGCTGATGGAGCAATACAAACACCCCATTCAGAAAGAACTGGAGGAAAAAGCCAAAAAAGTCGGCGGACACGGTGGCATGGACTTCATCATGGATTACCGGTTGGTATATTGTTTACGCCACGGCCTCCCTCTCGATCAAGATGTCTATGACGCAGCCGAATGGTCCTGTCTGGGCGAACTCACCCGCCTCTCCATCGAAAACAACAGCATGCCCGTCGAGGTCCCCGATTTCACCCGGGGCAGTTGGCAAAAAATGAAGGGATACCATCATTTTATGATCGGAGAATAATTTTACCCCTCATTCAAAATAAAAATCGTGCAGAACCTTCCCGGATCTGCACGATTTCATTTTTGGTATTTATATAGATATTTACATGAAATGTACGTTTGTAGGTATAAATATGTATATAACTACCAAAAATTATAAATTTAAGTCTCTTTTGATATGATTTACCGGGTTTCTTCCTATCTTTGTCCTCGCATACCATGGGGCAGACCTGGATTTGACAGCATGAAGAATAGGTATGTAAGCATGTCGGGAGCAGTGAAACGGCCCGTAAATCCCGGACACAAAATTTTAGTTGGCGAAAATAATTACGCTCTCGCTGCCTAATCTTTAGAAGATTGAAGGCTTAATCCCTGTTCAAGGAACGGGGACGGGACATCCCGCCGGTGGTTCCACCTTATTCCGGTCGGCATACGGGGTGCAGTCAATTTAAGGTTAGTCTTAGCCCACCTTTGGCGAAAGGCGAAAATTTAAGAGGATAAGCGATGGCTTGGGTGTCACTTTCCGGACCATCGTCGAAAACCAATAAGCGACTAAGCATGTAGAAAGCATATGGATTCCGTGTTTGGACCAGGGTTCGATTCCCTGCTGCTCCACCGATTAGAATTAAACCACTGATTTACAGTGGTTTTCTTTTTCTCACAACCTATAAATTTTCGTATTCTGGTCCATTATTTGGTCCACTTATTTTCCTAAATCTGGTCCATTTTTCAAGGTGGACCAAATATCTTCATAAGTAACAGAAGCAGTGGCATTTAATGGTCATTATTATGCTATCAAAAACCCTTATTTATTACTTCCACTACAACTCAAAAGAGTCCACTAACGGATTAGCCCCAATCTATTGTAGAATTACAGTAAACAGCACTCCTAAAAAGTTTGCCACAGGTTTATATGTACAGGCTAATAATTGGGATACTGTAAAACAAAAAGCCAAAGGCAGAAACGAAGAAGTACAATTCATTAATTTCAAACTGGATTGCCTAACCAAACAAATCAAAGACTGTGAACGTAAATTAATTGATACGTTAGGGACATTTAGTATTGAAGACCTCTATTTCCAACTTAAAGGCGGGGCAGAATTAACAGGTGATACTTTTCTAAAATTAATGAAAGACCGCCTTGATGTGATGGGCAAACTTGTAGGAACAGAATATTCCAAAGATACATACAGAAAATTCAAAGACGTATATAACCACACAATCAATTTTATTAAGAAGCAATACAATATGAGCGATATACCTTTGAAAAAACTGGATTATCAATTTATAGCTGCTTTTCAGCAATATCTTCTTACAGACCGCAAGCAAATACCCAATACCGTCAATAAAACACTGCAAAAGGTTATTGAAGTTGCAAAATATGCAGTAAAATGTGGTTACTTGGAAAAGAATCCTTTTAATGCGTATGAGCGATTGAAAGTTGGTACTAAGTCTATTACATTTCTAACTGATGAAGAAATTGAACAATTAGAAAATTATCATTTCACACAACACAGATTAGAGCAAGTAAAGGACTTATACCTGTTTTCCGTTTACACAGGTTTAGCTTACAGAGAAGCAGCCAATCTATGTAAAGCACATCTCATAAAAGGATTGGATAATGAAATATGGATAAACATGACACGTCAAAAGACAGGTAACAGTATGGAGATTCCCCTACTACCTCCTGCACAAAAAATTCTTTCTAAATATATAACAGGTAACGAACCTATTAATAAACCATTATTACCTATGATTAGTAATCAACGTATGAACTCCTACCTGAAAGAAATTGCAGAAATATTAGGTATCAATAAACGGCTGACCACACATACAGCACGTAAAACATTCGCCAGTACAATACTGCTAAATAATGACGTTCCTATCGAAATTGTCAGTAAATTATTAGGACATTCCTCCATACGCGTAACAGAAGCAGCCTATGCACAGGTTATGAATAAAAATACCAGCAGACACATGAACCAACTAAAACAAAAACTTTATACAGAAGAAAACTAACCCAAAACCCTCTCACTTCTTTAATTGGAGTGAGGGGGTATTTTTTTAATTTTGCTCTACTAATACAAACACTCTTTTATTATGGCAGAACCCTATCTTTTTCCCGTTTCTATTCTCAAAGATATAGAACCTTGGCTGACAGAATACTTTGCATATCAACGCTTCCATATTCAACCAGAAATAGAACAGGCTTTTGAAGCTAAATATCATAGAGTAGAAGATTTTCTAAAGGTCAATAATGAACACATAAACCATATTCCACATATACATTTAGCTGAATGTGACAATCAATTTTTGGATAAGTTAGAAGCCATCATAAATAAATACTCTCCCTTTGAAAACGAGGAAAAGATATATTGTTGCTTATGGATTGCAAGTGTATTATACAGGAAATACGACAACTTTGGCAAAGACCATTCTAATTTTGATATTGACTATTTAGAGCAAAGGGATATGTTCGACCAATATTCTAAACATATCCGTCCTGAAATGCTTAAACTCCTTACCTTTCTAAAAGGGCATATCACAACTACCAATAAACAAACAGGATTCCAAACACCTCTACCAATCAGAATTGAAGCAGGAGCAGAAAGAATAGAGATAGATAATACCGCAGGTTGGTTTGTGGGTGCTTTGGAAGAATATTTGCATACCTTTTTAGGAGTAGAAAACAAAGAAGAAGCAGAGGAAGAACTAAAAACGGTCTATTCCTCCAAAGGCAGAAAATTGGATGCTGCATTTGCCCTGATGATGATGGGCACATATCACCTTTTAACTACTCATTCCAACATAAAACCTAAAAGTAACATCATACGCCTAACGCTTGACTTTCTTGAACTCTTAGACCTTGCATCAGAGAATGATGATGAAAATAACCTGAATGCCAAAATAGCCTGTCTGGAAAAACGGAACTATACCCCTAAATGGGACATGAAACCACAGGACATATACAGGACCTCACCTAACAACCATACAAACGAAACTATTAATTTCAGACTTTGGTAATCTTTTCTCCCTGTCATACGGCAGGGAATTTTTATATCTAAATACCACCTAAGTGTATTCATATTCAACTATCTAAAGAATACACTATCCTTTTACTCCCATTCTTTATAACCCTCCTACATTGATTTTCCCAACTTCGCTTTCGCAATCAAAACAGAGCTGAAAACTCCTAAAGAATAGCCTGTCAATTAGCACTTATTCTTTATAACACAGCTTTTCAGATTTGAGTTGATTTGCAATACAAAACAAGAGTTCTGATAATACCTAAAGAATAAACCACGAAACGGCATTCATTCTTTATAACACAGGCCTTAACAGAGAAGTAGTTTTGTATCACAATCAACAATTGACGGTGGCCACCTCATTTACGATTGTTTGAATAAATGAAGTATTAATTTTTAAAAACCAAACATTATGGAAAATTCAGTATCAGTAAATGAAACAGCAGTAATGAACTCAATTAAAAATGGTATGAAAAATTTACTATTTATCGAAGGTAACCGCAGTGAGATTGATAAAGCCAATGTGGTAGAATCCTACAACAAGATTAAAGCTATGGGCTTTATTCCTACTATGCCTGTTGAATTTCTCCCAATAGAACAGGCACAAAATAAATTGGGTGGCAGGCGTCTGTTAAAACCTGTACTGAAAAGAGAAAAAGGGGAAGGTATTCCTACTATCAGTAATTTCAAAATCGAAATGGAAACAGTTCCAGAAAGTGAATACCACCTATACGATGGGGTATGTGTCGATGGGCAACACAGGACAGTAGCCCTTATGTTCCCTGACATGGAAGCAGAACCCAGCTATATAGAGGTGGAAATTCCAGAAGGCATGGACGTGCTACAATACATTGCCCTGCGAAACAATGGCAAGCCGTGGAAAAATGATGATTTTTACAATTCCAAAATCCCAACCAATGATGAGCACACAGACCATATCCTGAGTAAGAGGGAAGAAAAGTTCATTACGGCATTCCTGATGAATGTTTACACCTTTGGTACTTCCAGTTTAACACCTAAGCAGATGAAAGCACTGCAACAGGGCTATAAGACAATGGATGACTTTAAAAGGATTCAGCTATCTAAGGCAACTGAAACGATTGGTGATGCCATTTGCCAAATCTGCAAAGAACACCCATTCCTGACAACTGACAAACTAAACGGCAGATTGGGGGCAGGATTGAAAGCCTTCTATAAAAACCATGATTCTGATTTATCTAAGGTTGAACAGGTGCTGAATGCTATAAATAAAACCAATTGGGAGAAATACTTTATTGCCGCTAAAGGTCACAGCATGGAAGCGAAAGCCTATGAGGAAGCATTTAATTCAGTTCTGGCTGACCTGAAACAATAATTCCAACTTAAAAGAATACTTTGGTTTTGCTCTGATGTGCACTATGGGTAAAGCCAAAGTCCTAAAAACAGGATTGGAGATATGCTTTATTTCCAAAACGGGACACCCTGACATCAAAAAAACAGTGTTCAGATACAGTTTAGTGACGATTTTCTCAGGTGATATATTTTACTTCCTCCACCTGATATATTACTGAGCTATATACTAATAACTAAAACTAATAACTAATATCCGGTTTCAGGAAAATTGATTTGAAAATGGAATTTATATCAAGCAGAAAATTATGGACGAAAATAAATTATCGTACAGGAGAATACGAAATGATGTGCATATTCGCCTGAACAATAAAGAGGCTGCCACATTTTTGGCACTCATGTTTTATTCTGACTTTAATACAGGAGAATCACATGTAATTCATAAGACACTTAGGGATAAAACAGGTATTCCTGAATCAACTTTGAAAAAGTATTTGAAAGAACTGGCAGAAAAAGGATTTACCACCCCCAACAGCTATTTTAGTGGTAAGACACCACAAGGTAAGCCCAGACGTTTAACTGACTATTCTACGCAGATTCCAGATACCTGTTATATTATGGCAGACCGTAAGTTATTAGATGTTCAGATAGGTGATTTACCACTAAAAGAACAGTCATTTATTAAGGGCTTTATTCTGATGCTGAAATGTGTTTGCCTGAATTTTACTGATACTACTTTGTACAGTTACAGGGACATGGAGAAACAAATGAATCTCTCTTATGCTACTATTGCAGGACTAATGAAGCAATGCCAGGAATATGGTTTAGTTACTCCAAATGAAAAAGGAGAAGGATATACTATTAGGAAGGGATTATTTTACAATGGCTATCCACCAATAGAAATGCCACAAAATGAATGGGATAAGCTAAAAGAAGCATATACAGCCATTTATGAGTTTTGTAAAAGTAAGAGAATAATTTGCCCTCCTTATGACCATAGGCTAATAGGTAGGATATTAGGTGTATCAGGTTGCGCAGAAGGTATAAAAGAAAGATTGGAAAAGAGAACAGACCAGTTACCTGATAACATTAGCAGTCTGAATTACTTTGTCAGAATTATTGATGGCAAGGTATTAGAACCAGAACCTGAGAAGCCTAAAACAGTAATTTATTTAGATTAGGATGTGCTTTTACTCCTTGTTTTCAGAGAGTCCACCTGACGGTGTACTCTCCATTAGTCACTATTTCGACATTTGCACCTCTTACAGAGGCTGAATGTTTTGTAAGAAAAGTGCTATTTTTCCACCTAAAGGTTTAGCTATTAAACGACAAAAGCCGTACTCCCAACTAAAAAGGAATACGGCTTTCTTCATTTACAACAATCTTACTTGCTTCGCTTTACTAACTTCTTTTTAGGCTGTTTAATCTGAGGTGGATTTTCAGACAGCCAAATTTCTGGCTTAAATATTTCATGATAGAGCTTACACAAGGTTTCCATTCCAATATGACGGTAAAAGTCAACCGTATGTATTTCCCTGTGATGTTCCAGTCCAAACCAACCAGAAGCAATAACTCCTTTATCATTATTGTTCATTGCGCAATGATTGTGAAAGTGGGATTTGAAAAACTATTTATCTTCGCATAATTATGATGCAAAGGTACTAAAGGCAAACCCCACAAACTAAAGAACATAGCGCACAGTTGAAACAGGATTACCAACTCAAAATTACACTTCATTTTTTATTGGCATCCTTAGCAGAACAGGAAAATAATGACCAGAATACAGTCTTAACTTGTAAAAGGATTGGTGGTGGAGAAAATCTAGAATTTATGTCTTATATACCTTTTTCAAAATTTATCACCAGACTAAGTTTAGGGAGCAAAAATTATAGTTATAAGTTAAAATCATATATATTTGAAAAAAATAATAAACCTTATGAAAAAAACAATCTTCATATCGTCAACTTATAAAGATTTAGTCAAAGAACGAAAAGCTGTATGGGAATTGCCAAAAAGATATGATGTTAATATTGTTGGAATGGAAGAATTTGGAGCTCGTAAAGATTCTCCATTAACAACCTGCCTAAAAGAGGTTGAACAATCGAATATATACATTGGTATTATTGCCAATCGTTGGGGAAGTATAGAGGAAGAAAGCGGAAAATCTTACACTCAATTAGAGTATGAAAAAGCCATAGAAAAAGATAAGGAAATTTTAATATATCTAATTGATGAGACTGCTTCAGTTCAGATTGATAATATCGATTTTGGAGAAAAGCATGAATCTTTAGAATTATTTAAGAAAGAATTACAAAAAAATCATACTATTGACCGCTTTATAAATGCAACAGATTTAGTCGAAAAATTAGAAAGGAAAATCGATTCTTTGATTGGTCAATATAAATATCCATCAAATTCGGCAGAGTTTAAAGATAAAATGGAAGAATCAAAATATTACTTTGAGCGTTTTCAATTAACACCTAAATTGTATGTAAATAAGGAGGTCATTCTAAAAATGAAAAAAGACGGACGTTTATTTCCTTTATCCAAGATTTGTTGTGATACTTTCAAATTCACATATGGTGCTACAGTTGCCGTAAAAATCAAAATTTTAGAACCTTTAATTGCTGATACTATTACCAATACACTGGTTATCGAAAGTAATAATCAGGATTTTATGTGGACTATAGAAAACGACAAAGAATATACCATATTATCTCAACTTTTATTCACTGATAATAATGTAAAAAATGAAGAAGCCTATTTTAAAGATACTGTTTTTTCATGCATATCAATAAGAGATATTAAGACTGATACAGTCTGGAAATCAGGTGAAGGGAAAGCTATTTTATTACTGAAAGAATTAATTACTGAATAATCAAACTTATTCTTTAGACATAAACCTTTACAAGCCAATAGACTATACATATATGAACTTTAGAGAGTGAGACAAAATTATATGGACTCTCTTTATGTACCACAAAATGAAAATGTCTCACTGCAATAGATTAACTTTAGAAATAACTTGGCTTTAATTTTCAGCCTCTCATTTATGCCAACTCAAAAAACAGGGGTATATACTTACTTCTTTTAGCTGTCCACTTTTTTCACAGGTTATGTATTATATAAATAAAAAATGGACACCTGAATTTTAGGAGTGGAAATATATTTATGCTATTAAAAACAGGCAGCACTAAATGCTTGACGAATAGAGTCAAGTTTAGATGCGAAAGAAGTATCACGCCTTGCCGTTTCAAGATTATAGCGACTTTGCATATTATTCCAGATAGTAGCATCAATACCTAATGCTGCTTCAAGAAGTAAAGACATATCAGCAGATATTGGGCGTTTACCGTTTAGTATTTCATTCAGCATTGTATAAGAAACACCTATCAATGAAGAAAATTTCTTTTGGCTGATTCCCCTTGCCTGTAATTCGTCTTTTAATACCTCGCCTGGGTGGGTTGGCATATATGGTCTTAAGTCGTTGTTCATAATCGTTTATTTATAATGATTAGACAATTCAAGTATATTGCAAATGGTCAGAACAGGCTCTTTATCTTCTATCTTGTTTACTGTAAACTCAATGCGGTACTGTGAGTTTACCCTGATAGATGATATTCCTTTTTTATCTCCACTTAGGACTTCATAGTTTAAAGAACGAAATGGAAATATATCCTCTATTCGATTAGCAGATATAAGAATGTCTATACATTTTTTATACTTAGTGACAACGTTAGGCTGAAACCTGTATTTTTTACTTTTACATTGCCCTGTTTTGTATAGCTCACTTAAATACTCCTGTTCAAACTCTACAATCATATTGTATTATTTTACTCCACAAAGATAGGAAATTATATCGATAAATTCACTCAATTAGTGAATTTTATTTTGGTGGAAAAACTTGAAAAATTGGCTTATATATACACTTTAGAGAAAAATTCACCAACTTAAATATAGCAGACACATATATACCTTAGCTGAAAAAATACCCCTCCCCATGACAATATAAAGGTCAAATTGAAATATAGTGTTTATTTCAAGCAGTAAAGTAGTGTAACCATTTACACCCCTACCCAATAGCTGCATAAAAACGAAATGTTTAACACTTTATTTTACCCCACAACTATGAACAGAAAAGAGTATTTAATAGCACAAGGAAATGTACAGAAAGACGTTAGCGCACTCGCTGAAACATTGAAAACCCAACTTGCAGTATTCCCAGAAGCTATAAAAGTTGGTGAAGAACTAAAGGTCATTGGCTTTAAAGGGGAAACCTTGAACGACCTTTACCTGATTTGTACCAGAGGAGAAGATGAAGAAGTTTACGAACTCAAATACACCATACTCACCAGAAAATCACAAGATGGCTTAACCACTCCAAGCGAAATCCCTTGCAATGAAACGGTACAGGAGAAGTACAAGGACAAACTGCAATTCATTTACTCCATTGCAAAGAATATGTTTGTTCCTGCACTCGTTGAATTGTTATTGGATAAGACCATAGTATTAGCAGGAGAAAAAGAAGTTCCTGCTACTTTTCATGGAGTGGCAACCAAGACCAAGATTAAAAAGTTTGCTCTGATTATGGAATGACGTATAGGGGGGACAAAACTGTTATATTGAGCAGTGAAGTCGGCAAGGGGGAGCTTTACAGCTCTCTCTTGTTTTATATTATGGTTGAATTAGCACAGGAACAAACACCCTATATTTTGTCAGACTTGCCAATTCAAAAAATAACTTCTATCTGGCATTAGTAAGGGTATTTACAAATAGAATGTATGAGTAAATATCCAGATTAGAAGTTATAACCAATTCAATTTATTTACTCCATTATATACCTGAAATACCCACATTCAGGACTAAAGATATGGCTTATATACTTACAGGCATGTTGTGGGTGCATTGATACTCTATATAGGGGTATTGTGCGTTGAGAGAGGGTGTAATGCTCTCTCTCATTTTTTATAAGATGCCAATTAAGGAAAGGTATGCCAATATATTTTACAAAAGGTTGGGAGGGCTGAATGGTTCTCCCTTCTTTATCAAAGTACAACCATTCAATTTATCACAAATATGAAATCATTCAGACCAAACGAGGTAAAACTCATTTATCCAACAGTTAAACAAGCAGAGCAGGTAAGGTTAGTCAGTCCTTATGAAGCCTTTGAATTTGCTTTGCAGTTCTACGATGAAGATACGATACAGCACCATATTACGACTAAGGTCATATTACTAAGTGGCAATAGTACGGTATTAGGTGTAATGACCGTTAGTGAATCGGCACACACTTATGACATAGTGGAAACCAAGTTTATATTGCAGGCTGCCATACTTGCCAATGCCAAAAGCATTATTGTAGTGTCTAATTCTCCAAGTGGTGACTTAGAACCTAATGATGCAGAAAAGGATTTGAAGAACCAAATTAAGTTGGCAGCTTACCTATTCGATATTGAATTAGCTGATTACTTACTCATTAACAATGAGGACTATTACAGCTTTGCAGACAACAAAGTATTATAACTCATTAATAACTCACAACATGGAAACACTTAGATTATTATCAACAACACAACAGGTCGATCCTGCCTTATTTGGTGAAGAATATTCTGATTACATTGATGTAACAGAAGAAAGTCCGTTTAAGGATTACACAACCCTATTCCCAAAACCAAAGGGATTACACTTTATCAATGCCAATACAACAGAGGTAGATATACAGCACCTAAAGAATGATTGTATTGTGCCTGTATTTAGCAAGGATAATGAACTGACCGTATCACATCCTGTATTTATTGAAACGGTGTATAAGGCAGCACAGGAGTTTTTCAGGAATGAACAGATTGATACACCTGAAATCATAGTTAGCCATATTATCAAAGGCAGGATTCCAGAAGCCATACATAAGCCCGTTAATCAGTTATTGGAAACGGACAAAACGATTTACTATGAACGGATGGCGTTTGCTTTTGAGATTCCTACTATTTACTCTGATATTGCAGGGAACAGGCTGAATTTATGTATTACAGGTGTCAGGGCTTATAACCATGAAAACCTGATGAGCAAAAAGGGTACAGAACATTTTAGTGTGGCTATTGGCTTTAGGAATCAGGTATGTTGTAACTTATGTACTTTTACAGACGGTTATCAGTCTGACCTTAGAGCCATGAATCATTATGACCTGTTTAGGGGAGTAATGGACTTGTTTAGCAAATACGATGCAAACAAGCATTTACGCTTTATGCAGGAGTTTCAGAAGTACAGCCTGACAGAACACCAATTTGCACAGTTCTTAGGGAAGAGCCGTATGTATTAATGCCTGCCTTCCAAAGAAAAGCGTATGTTGCCTAACATGGAAATGACGGACAGCCAGATTAACACGATAGCAAGGAATTACTATATAGATGAAAACTTTGCTAAAGAGGGAAACAGTATCAGTATGTGGAGAGTTTACAACTTATTGACAGGAGCAAATAAGAGTTCTTATATTGATAACTTCTTAGATAGGTCGTTGAACGCTACACAACTTACAGAGGGATTAAGCAGAGCCGTACAAGGAGATTCAGAGTATAGATGGTTCATTGATTAAACTTGCTTATTTTTGTCTTACAACCAACCCACAGAACGTTTGTAGATGCCGAAAATTAACTATATTTGTGATGTTATGTAAGGAGAAATCCAACCATGACAGACATATTAGTTTTATAGAAGCGTTTTAGTTTTTATCCTTGTCTTAGAAATCGCCAATTTCAAAAACTGAAAGGATAAACGATACAAACGTTCGCTTGCCATATATATTACTCAAATATATAAGGTTAAGCGTGGGTTGGTTGTTTATTTTCAGTTGGGTGTTTGGCGATACCTTAAGACAGATAAACTAAGCAGTTCCCACGCTTTCTTTATTTTATAAACTTGCCTTTCTGGGAATCTGGGGTGCTAAATCTATTTTCTTATGAATCATCTTAACGAAAGAAGTTTGCAGATGATAAATACCATCTACAACAATTTCTCATCGCATCCTACATTTAGTAAGTATCAAATTGAAACAGTCAATGACTTTAGAAATGGAATTGTTAATCTTGATATTTCTCTAAATGGGAACTTACGAAACAAGTTTATGTTTTGTCCTGATTTGAATGGTAATATTGGCTCTGTTGCAATATATGGAGCTGAATTGGAAGGACATTTAAGAAGTATCAAATCATCAATGAAATTCTGTGGACTTAATGTTAAAGAAGTAAGTATTGACAGAGAAGGATATAGCCCTTATGTTGATGTGATTTTAGAGAAATATTGACGAATTATTTAAATAAATAGAAAGACCATGAAACAGATATTTATTTTATTAATGGTAGCTATGTATGCTACAATGTTTACAGCGTGTTCAAAAGATAATGAAACTCCTTCTCCACTTAATTCTGATAAAGAAGTTTTAACAATAGTGGTTGAGGACGAAACTTTTAGCTTTCAGATAGAATCACCTCAATTAGGGATTATTCATGTTAACTGGGGAGATGGAAAGCAAAATGAATATAAGGGAGAGAAAGATGATGATATGTATTATATTGAAAAAAACATACTTATGCACAAAAGGGGGAATACACTGTTACAATCAAGAACATCGACAATATAGAAATGGATATGTTCTATTATGATTGTACTGTTACTTTGATAGATGCAACTAAATGTCCTACAACCTTAGTCGGATTTAGTGACGAAGAGGCTAATAAGGATGGTAGTAAGTTAAATTTCAATGCTAATGGATGTATTGGTTTGAAAAGTATTTCATTAGATGTCCCTATAAACTCAATAAATCTAAGTGGATGTACTTCAATAGCAGAATTACAATTTTATTCTGCTTGTTCATTGACAACTTTGGATGTCAGTACATGTACAGCGTTAACTGTTTTGGAGTGTAGTGGTAATAAATTAACTACTTTAGATATTAGTAAATGCATAGTATTGGAAGAGTTACATTGCTCTAATAATCAATTTTCAGAAACAGCAATGAATAATATATATAATGCTTTGCCGAATTGGACTGGGAAAGAAGCAGGTTATATCTCAATTAGTGCACCCTATGGCAATTATAGTATCGCAGAGAATAAAAATTGGAGAGTAGTAAAATAAATTATTACCAATTTTACTATTCTTGATACTTAGATATTGAGAGTAATAATGTAGAAAAGAGTCAGCAGGTTTACGCTTGCTGGCTTTCTTTTTATGGTGGTGAGAAAATAGAGTAATTCCAGTTATATATACCTTTTACAAAATAGTACACTAACTTAGAATCATCAATGAAGAATATTAGTATCTTTGGGAAGATAGCGCACATTAATAAATGCAGTGAGTAATTAATTTTATAGGATGAATAAGGTAGATATAAAACTGATAAATGCCTTTTTAGAACGTGATAGGCAAAATATAAAGGCTGATTTAGAAAGCTACAAAGACCTCTACTGCGCAGCTACATCATACAACAGTTCTAATATTAAACATGGTCATCAAAGACGAATTAATCCTAATATTTTAAAAGAGTTTGCACAAAAAGTTTTGGAGAAAGAAACAGAACTAGAAAATGCAAAGTCATTTGATGACATATATACAATAATTAAATCTTGTAAAATATACAAAATAGGGCGTTTAGCTATATATGATACTGCCATACGAATAGCCTATCTAAAAGGATTAGAACCCACTGAAGTATATTTGCAACAAGGGGCTAGTTGGGGGGCACATAAATTATGTATTCATGGAAAGTCTGTCAACAGAGATAAATTTGATGATTTAGGATTGAAAGATTTTAAAATACATGAAATAGAATGTTTTCTATGTATATACCATAAATGCTTTGATTGCCTTTATATAGATTCATGTCCTTATATTGTAACACCTACTTTATTCCCAACTAAAAAAGGGATATGTAAGAGATAAAACACCCAAAGTAATACAAAGGCCTGTTTTGTCAGACTTAAGTCCTATTCTTTATTCTAATCGAATTTTTACATTCTTTATTGGTGGTTATTATTTTTATATTCAACAACTTACAAAGAATGACTATTTTTGGGCTTTGCAAAATATTCACTTATACATCTAATCTTATACATCTGAACATTGTGAATTTGAAGTATTCTAACACAACGATTAACCGTCTGGATTGGAATGATATGTTCAGTCTGGTATGAAATTTCAGTTATATATACCTTTTACCAAATTTTCCACCAACTCAAAGTATATGAGTATAAGAGTATATAAAGTCAGTATTTTATTACTCCATTACGATAGACAAGAAGTATAAACTTTAAATGTAATTGCCTATGAAGAATAACCATTAAAGAATAAAAAACAAAGAGAGTTCAATAATATATTATAAAATTTGGTGCACTTTTAGGTGTCCTGTTATAAAGAAAATTGGTGCACTTTTGAAGGTGCACCAAAATATAGAAACATTTCATTTTACTTATTGTTAATCGGAGACGAGACATCCCGCCAGTGGTTCCCACCTTATTCCGGTCGGCATACGGGGTGCAGT
>ENA-OOZQ01001465-OOZQ01001465.1-human-gut-metagenome-genome-assembly--contig:-NODE-1465-length-14281-cov-3.412554_pt1 | contig 14281 bp, 9 predicted proteins | sample MGYA00241188_ERZ501399 | MGnify/ENA primary metagenome ERZ501399 (study PRJEB25962, sample SAMEA2042658) | human gut metagenome | biome: human gut; feature: human-associated habitat; material: faeces... | reverse complement strand
AGTACCCTTGACGGAACTACCGACAGCATATCCACATCAAGCTCCAGAAATATCTCTGTGAGCGTTGGGTCGCCTGCTATCTCACCGCAGATGCCTGCTTTTATGCCGTTTGCATGGGCGTTGTCGCACACCATTTTTATCATTCTAAGCAGTGCCCTGTGATTTTTCGGGGACACTCTGTCATAGCATGGGTTTTGCCTGTCAAGACCGAAAGCGAACTGTTCAAGGTCGTTGGTGCCGATGTTGAAAAAGTCCACCTCTTTGGCTATGATATCGCTTGTCATCACCGCCGCAGGGGTCTCTATCATTGCCCCGAGCTTAACATTGTCGGCAAATTTCCTGCCCTCTTTTATAAGCTCTGCCTTGACCTGCACGATAAGCTCTTTCACCCTCAGTATCTCGCTCACGTCTATGACCATAGGCAGAAGTATTGAAAGCTGTCCGTAAACAGACGCTCTGTATAACGCCCTTAGCTGTGTTTTGAATATGCTTTCTCTTTCAAGACAAAATCGTATGCCTCTACAGCCCATAGAGGGATTTCTCTCAGCACTCATGTCTGCACAATCAGGTATCTTGTCTGCACCTATATCATAAGTGCCTATTATGACCTCTTTACCCTCCATTGCCTCCAATGCCTTGCGGTAGGTGTAAAACTGAAAATCCTCGTCAGGAAAAGCAGGTCTGTCAAAGCACATAAACTCTGTTCTGAAAAGACCTATCCCACCTGCGTCGTTTTTTACCGCCGATTCAAGCTCCTCAGAGTTGAGTATATTCGCATATATCTTTATCTCATGTCCGTCACGAGTGATGTTTTTTCTTCCTTTGAGCCTTGTGAGAAGTTCCTTTTTCCTGCCCTCAACGGCTTCCTTGTATTCAAGCTGTCTGAGAGTATGCTCATCAGGCTCTATGTAAAGTGTTCCGCTGTAGCCGTCAAGAACGGCTTCCTTGCCCTCGTATTCGTCAGAAAGCTCCGTTCCAACGTTCACAATGGCAGGTATGCCAAGATTTTTCGCAAGTATCGCAGTATGAGAGTTCACAGAACCGGACCTTGTGCAGAAGCCCTTTATCTTCGTCTTGTCCATGAGCAGGGTTTCTGAGGGCATAAGGTCACCGGTGCAGATAATGGCATTCTCTTTAAGTATGGGAAGCTTGTCGGCACAGTTTAAAATGTGTCTTAAAAGTCTGTTTGAAACGTCCTTGACGTCAGCCGCTCTGCTTTGCATATATTCGCTGTCCATTTGTGCAAGCATCTCCGCAAAGCTTCTTGAAGTGCTTGCGACCGCATAATCGGCATTGAAATGCTCGTCAAGTATCTTTGTGCGAATACTGCTGTCGTATTGCTCGTCGGTGATAAGCATTTGGTGTATCACAAATATTTGAGCGTCGCCTTCCCCAACGCTTAACCTTGCACGGTCATAAAGCTCCCCAAGTTCCACAAGGGCAGCGTTTTTAGCCTTGACATATTTTTTGTATTCGAGTTCAGGGTCGGACACTTTTATCTTGTTGATGATAAATTCGTCACGATGATAAAAGGTCAGCTTTCCTCTTGCAATGCTTCCGAATACCGATCGTCCTTTTATGCTTATCATGAGCGCTCACCCCCAAAAAACATACCTATCTGATATAATTATATCACCCTTTGTTTAACGATAAAAGTAAAATGCCGTCTGTTTACAAAACGTTAACAATATTCGTGATTTTAGCAAACAAGACAATCAATATTTCAGCAAATTTAACAAATCAGAAACATTTTGCGACCTTATGTCAAAATCAGAATAGTACAATCCCTAAAAATCATATGATTAAAAAGCGTATGAGCGATACTTTAAATAAGGAGGGACAAATATGTTTTCAGCACTGTTTGAACTGCTTACGGGGAATTTTCTATTTTTCGCACTGCATTTTGACAGCCGCAGCGTGTTTCCAAAACCGTTGTCTGCGAAGGAGGAGCGTGAGTGTTTTGAGAGAATGGCGCAGGGTGACAAGGCGGCAAAGGATAAGCTTATCGAACACAATCTCCGTCTTGTGGCACACATTATAAAAAAGTATTATTCAAATTCCACAGATCAGGAGGATCTTATCTCTATCGGCACTATCGGTCTAATAAAAGCTGTGTCAACATTTGACCACAAGAAAGGCTGTCGCTTCGCCACCTATGGGAGCAGGTGCGTGGAGAACGAGATACTAATGCACTTCCGCTCCCAAAAAAAGTCTGCCAACGATATCCACTTTGACGAGCCTGTTGACTCCGATAAGGACGGCAATCAGCTTTGCCTTATCGACATAATCGCAGACGGAGAGGACGTTGCCGACAAAATAGAGCTTTCCATTCGCAGTGAACAGCTCTACCGCTATATCGAAAGCTCTCTTGATGAGCGTGAAAGACAGATAGTTACTCTGCGCTATGGTCTTTTCGGTCAGCCGCAGCTGCCGCAGCGAGAAGTCGCAAAACGCCTTGGTATCTCACGTTCCTATGTTTCAAGGATAGAAAAGAAAGCCTTGAAGCTTCTTAAAGACCGCTTCGATAAGCAGTGATAGGCGTTGACGCAGTAGGGGCGAACAGCGTTCGCCCGCTGATTATCATATCATGTCATGGCATTGTTTTAGCACTCATAAAATCAATATGCTAGCATTCGTATAATGAGAGTGCTAAAATTCAGCTAATGTTCACAATGTCTTCACACAATGAACACATAGCAGGGGTATCATAAAGACAATGAAGAAAGGAAATGATACCAATGGAAGAGCAGAATAAATGATAAAAGCTTACAAGACAATTTAAGATATAACACATCAAGGAGGAATTTATATGTTTGGACTTACACCATTTGAAAGAAAGAGCTACGACCTGTTTAACGCATTCCATGATTTTGAGAATGATTTCTTTGGAGAAAATGCACTCCAGAGCTTCAAGACCGATATCAAGGACGAGGGCGACAAATATGTAATGGAAGCAGAGCTTCCGGGCTTTGATAAGGACGATATCAAGCTTGACATCTCAGGCAACGATCTTGTTCTTACCGCTGAGCATAAGGCAGAGACAGAGGATAAGAAAGACAAGTATATCCGCCGTGAGAGGACATACGGTTCTTATCAGAGAAGCTTTGACCTTACAGGCATTGATACCAACAATATCGCCGCAGAGTACAAGAATGGTATCCTGACCCTTGACCTGCCAAAGATGCAGGAGGTAAAGCCTGAAACCAAAAGACTTGAGATAAAGTGATTTAAGTAAAGCCTAGGCTTTGAATGAGGTGATACCAATGGGTCACGATATGATTTGCAATAGGTTTTGCTAGAATAAAATATCCGTGAGAGCGAAATGCCCCCACGGATATTTTTTTGTTATCACGATTTTTTCTCACGGCTTTTGAGCCATATTTTTCGTATTAGTATGGCAAGTAAAATTCCTGCCACTGCACCGCTTGTGTCGATAAGGACATCACGCACCTGACCTGCACGCCCCGGCACGAAAAGCTGATGTATCTCATCGCTTGAAGCGTAGATGCAAGAAAAAACTGCCGCAAAAAGCCCTCTGTATCCAAGCTTTTTCACCATAGCAAGATTTATAAAAGCCAGTATTCCAAGCAAGGCGTATTCGCTGAAATGCGCAAGCTTTCTTATGATGAACGTGGCGGTGTCCTTGTATTCTGCCTGCGCTGTAGTGTCAAGGCTGTCATATACAGGGTTGACAAATTCTATCACTGTGTTAAACACCGCATTTGATTGCTTGTTGGACTCGTCAGCATTGTTTGCCGAGAACATGAATATCACCACGCACCACAGCACAAGTGCCGACCCTTTAAGTATTATCTTTATCCTGCCTTTTGAAGTTGCTTTCAATGTAGCCTTTCAGCTCCTCTTTTTTGTTTTCCACCTTTTCGTCTATAACACCATTCAACGCAAGCTCCAGCCAAATGCCGATATCCTTTCCGCCAAAGCCCATTTGTAAAAGATCTTTGCCGTTTATGTCAAGGTCGCAAATGTGGATACACTCGTTGTCCTCTTTTATCTCCATTGCAAGCTCTGCGATATGGTCAAGTTCTGCAAGCTTTTCCTGCCGTTTGTAGTCCGACTGGGCATATGTGTCAGCCCTGCGCACCTCCAGATAATCCATAACAAAGTCAAAATCATGCTGAGCCATAAATCTCCGCACCGATTTTTTCGTGGCAGGTATCCTGTTGTCATGCTCCCATATAAGCTCATAAATATATTTCGACGAAGCGTTGTCTATCCTGAGCCTTTTTAATATCTTCTCCGCCATGTAAGCACCCTGGAACTGGTGCTTTTTAAAGTGCGAAATGCCGTTCTCGTCAACAGTGTGCATTCTCGGCTTGCCGATATCGTGAAGAAGCATAGTAAGCCTCATCTGCCACTGTGGTCTGACGTTCTCAACGCTCAAACAAATGTGACCGTAAACATCAAGAAAATGGTGGGGATTGTTCTGCCTGAAATCAAAGCTTTCCCGAAGCTCAGGTATGAACACCGCTATGACCTCACGATAGTCAAGCAATATCTTCCTTACACCCTTTCCACAGAGAAGCTTTTTAAGCTCCGACGCAATGCGTTCGGCGGAAATGCTTTTTAAAAGCTCACGTTGTTCAAGTATAGCCTTTGAGGTCTTTTCCTCGATCTCAAACCCAAGGCATGAAGAAAATCTCAGCCCTCTTAATATCCTCAGAGCGTCCTCGTCAAAACGCTTTTCAGGTTCGCCAACGCATTTTATAATGCCCTTTTCAAGGTCGCCTTGTCCACCGTAAAGGTCAATAAGCCCCTCTTTTGGTGAGTATGCCATAGCGTTCACAGTAAAGTCACGACGTTTTAAGTCCTCCTCCAGCGAGCTTTCAAATGTCACCTGAGCAGGCTTTCTATGCCCTATATACTCTCCGTCACTGCGATAACAGGTTATCTCCACCGGCTCGCCCTCTATCAAAACAGTGAGCGTGCCATGCTTTAGCCCGGTTTCAATAGTGCGGAAATTTGCGAAAACTTCAAGCATTTTGTCAGGGGTGCAGTTTGTGCAGACATCGTAATCATGAGGCTTTTTGCCAAGCAAACTATCTCTTACACAGCCACCGACTATATATCCCTCGTAGCCGCACTCATTCAGCCTGTCAAGAGCCGTCTTGACAAACTGCGGAATAAAGATCTCCAATTTACTGCCTCCCTTTATAGTTTTGTGAATTATGTGGGACTTTCGGGTCATAATATTTACATGAATATCTCGAAAATAATTGACCCCAAAATCTCACGGAGAGCGTTCCTCGCCCTCACGGGTATAGTGAGCGCACTTATGCAATCTATCTTGAATTTGCCGTGGCTTGCGTTTTTTATCTTTGCACCAATGGTGCATTGCCTGTCAGTCTGCCATGAAAAAAAGGCTTTCAGGCTTGATTTTCTGTGCTTTTTTGTACCATATTATCTTTTTCAGCTCACTTTTATGCTCACTATATGGAAAATATGTCCTCTGCCGTCCTTTGCCTCTATACCTCTTGCTACTTTAGCGTGGTTAGGTCTGACCTTGTGGGAGTGTATCCTTATGTATCTTCCACTGAGCCTTTTCCTGCCCCTGCGACCGCATCTCAAACACCGTTTGTCTGAGATAGTTTTGCTCTGCCTGCTTTTGACAGCAGGGGAGTGGCTTCAAGAGAAAGTTCCGATTTTGGCGTTTCCGTGGTCTGCGTCATGGCTAGCTGTAACAAGTTCGCCACTGCTTTTGCAATCCGCCACGCTCATAAGCTGCCGCCTTACAAGCTTTATAATTTTCCTGCTCAACGGTCTGCATGGGGAGATATATACTAGCAAAAAGCGTTTTGCCTACACCGCCTTTGCACTGCTTTTGCAGGGGGCAAATTTAAGCTACGGACTTTATTCCATAAACCTCGACAAAAAGCTTGATAAAATCTACCCTCAGATAGACGTTATCTGCGCACAGGATAGTCTGGAGGGCAGGGAAAAATCACACCGTAAAGCCCTTGACTCAGCACGCTCCTATCTTTCTATAATGGAAAGCTGTTGGCGGTGGGGTACTGATCTTGTTCTGCTTCCTGAAACTGCCGTGTCGAAAGACTATGACGAACAGCTAAAAGAATTTTCCCTTATATCAGACTTTGCCGCCACCCATGGGTGTACCCTTGTGACAGGCTCGTTCTATCTTGAAAACGGCAAGGATTACAACGCCCTTTTCGCCTATGATAAAAACGGCATTGCGTCTTCGCCCTACCTGAAACAAGTGCTTGTGCCTTTCGGTGAAAAGACACCTTTTGCAGGCATTTTCCACCTTGACACTATGAGCGAATGTGCAGACGAAAGACGCACCAAGCCCCTCGCCTCAGACGGCATGACCATAGGCTCTGTTATCTGCATAGAGTCCATTTTTCCAAGCCTTGTGAGCCGACAGAAAGAGCAGGGCGCACAGATAATTTGCGTTTCCACCAACGATTCATGGTTTGGCAAAAGCTCCGCCCGTGAACAGCATTACCGCCACTGCATAATGCGAGCCGTTGAGAACAGAAGATATGTCCTCCGTGCAGGAAACTGCGGAATATCAGCGATAATATCTCCCACAGGCGAGCAACTGTCCGTAAAATCGGACAAATCAAAAGGTGCGGTGTGGGGAAAAGTTACCCTTATTGGCAGGTAACTTTTTTTACCACTCTATCTCAAAAAGTCTAGCCATATAAGGTCTGTCAAACTTAACAGAAACATTGCCTGTCGCCTTTGAAAACTCCACAGGGGTTTCGCTGAAATCAGGATAAATGCACTTCACCCTTGCGTCAACACCCTTGAGGAAGCCTATAGGCAAAACGCAGGTGTCGCTCTTGCCCTCTCTCCTCCATACGGCAAGATAAGCCTTGTTGCCGTTTCTCAGACCGAGAGATACCCAATCGTCCGAAAATTTGGACAGACCCAAGCTCCAGAACGGCACTGCTTCCTTGATGTCAGCCCTTATCTTCTTGTAAACGCTGATAGCTTCCTTAACAAGTGCCTTGCGCTCAGGGTCGATGTTGCCAAGATGACCGCTCTGGTGGATACGCAGAAGCATTGCGTTAATCATGTTGAAAACAACTTCTTCTCTGTCACCTGATGTGATAGGATAAGCCCAGATAGCCGATTGCTCAGGGCAAAGTGCAGTAGGGGAGTTCGCCGCAATGGTGCAGTATTTTTTGTAATCGTCCTGATCTGATGTGGATTGAATGGAGTATCTTGAAAGCATCGCATAGTCCATTCTGAGTCCACCGCTGGAGCAGTTTTCTATAATAAGGTCAGGGTGACGAGCAAAAACACCGTCAAGCCATTCAAGGTAAGCCTTTTCATGACCCCACAGACCCTCGCCAACGCTGTCGCAGTTCTGCTCAGTGCCTATACCAGGCTCTATGTTGTAATCCATTTTTATGTAGCCAATGCCGTATTCCGAAACGAGCCTGTCTATTACCTCGTCAGCGTGAGCACGGACTTTCGGATTCCTGAAATCAAGCTGATAACGGCTTCTGTCATAGACTCTCTTGCCGTGACGTGTGAAGAACCAACTGTCATCGCAAACGCTGTCCACAAGCGGACACTTTATTCCCATGACCTCTATTTCAAGCCAAAGCCCAGGTATCATGCCCTTTTTGCGGATATAGTCGGCAACTTCCTTTACGCCGTTAGGAAAACGCTTTCTGCTCTCTTTCCATTCGCCGACCTCGTCCCACCAAAAGCCGTCAGCATACCAGCCTGCGTCAATGCAGAAATATTCACAGCCTGCTTCTGCCGCAGCGTCCACAAGGGGAAACTCTTTTTCAGCCGTAGGGTCGCCCCACAGACAGTTCATGTAGTCGTTGAATATTACCGCAAGCCTCTGATTATCCTTGTTGCGGCGACGTATTTTTCTGCGGTATTTCGTCAGCTCGCCCATAGCCTTGTCAAAGCTTCCTGTCACCGAGCCTACTGCACACTTCACGCTTTCTATGCTCTCATTAGGTGCAAGGTTTTTGTACCAGTGGGACTCTATCTCCGAAGGCCCAGAAAGCTGTAAATAGAAGTGTCCTCCCACGTCCGAAAGCTCCCAGTGCCAAGAACCGTTTTGCTCTATCTGCCAAAACAGCACCGAGCCTGCTTCTGTGTTTTCAAGCACACCCATTGGTATGTATTCCTTTGCCGACCAGTTTCCAACGTTTGTGCAGGCAAATACCTTTGATGAACGCTGCTCCGTAGGCTTAGCAGATGAAGCAAGCCCCACTTGTTCAAGGGTGTAGTCCTGCCACTGCAATTCACGCTGCCATGAGTTGTGGCATACCCATATCTTCATCTTGTCCTCAGGCTTTTTAAGCCCCTCTTTTTCTACGCCCGTCAGCGCAAAGGAGGACATATATTCAATGGTCTGTACCTCGCTGCCCTTGTTTGTAAGGGTAGTCCAACAGCGTACAACAGACGTGCCGGTGTAAAACTGATAGTGGGACACAGCTTCAAGACCTGTGCCCTCATCAAATGTCACAAGCTCAAGCTTTCTGCCGTAATCATTGTTCACATCACGGAAGTCCTTGAACTTCATTCTCCAGCCTGGTGCGGTCACGATATATTTGTTTCCGTGACGCTCGTCAGGGCGGTCGATACCGCTCGCCTGTATCTCTACAGGTCTGAAAGTTTTCAGCCCCATGTATGAAGCCGTCTTGGCTTCATCAAAAGGCAGAGCAGAGAAGTGCAGAAGCTTCGCCTCGTTGTCGTCTGTTATCTCAAATACTATATTAATGCCGTTTTCATATATCTCAATACGTTTCATATGGCGTATTTCCCTTCGTGATCTGTTTATCTGTACATATTATCGTACACTTATATCATTTTCGCAAGCTCGTCAAGTATCCTGTGAGCGTCTTGCTCTTTGGTCATAATAGGCAGCTCCACAGCACCGCCCTCAGTGATAAGGGTGATAACATTAGTGTCCGTCTTGAAGCCTGCACCAGCGGTCTTTAGTGAGTTTGCGCATATCATATCGCAGTTTTTGTTGGTGAGCTTTTTCTCAGAGTTCTTGATAACGTCCTGAGTTTCCATAGAAAAACCGCATATGACCTGACCGTCACGTTTGTGCTGACCTAGATAGCCGAGGATATCCTTCGTGCGTTTTAGCTCTATCTTCATGTCATCGTCAGACTTCTTTATCTTGTTGTCAGCCACCGCAACAGGCGTGTAGTCAGCCACAGCCGCCGCCTTTACGATAATATCCTGCTCAGGAGCAAGCTTTGTGACAGCTTCAAACATATCCGCCGCAGACTTTACGTTCACAACGTCCACGAACATAGGCGGCAAAACCTCCATGTGACCTGCCACTAACGTCACCTTTGCACCTCTTTGCATAGCCGCTTTAGCCACTGCACAGCCCATTTTTCCGCTTGAATGATTAGTGATGTACCTCACAGGGTCGATAGCCTCCATGGTCGCACCAGCCGTAACAAGCACCTTTTTGCCTGCAAGATCTTTCTCGAAAGCAAGCTCCCGAAGAATGTATTCAAACAACACCTCAGGCTCAGGCATTCTGCCGTCGCCGTCATCACCGTTTGCAAGCATACCTCTGTCAGGAGCGATCATCTCGTAGCCGAAACGTTCAAGCTTCTGGATATTGTCCTGCACAATAGGATTGTGATACATATTGTGATTCATGGCAGGGGATATCATTTTCTTGCAAGGGCAAGCCATGACAGTGGTGGTGAGCATATCGTCAGCAATGCCGTATGCTATCTTTCCGATAACATTAGCGGAAGCAGGAGCGACCATAACAATGTCAGCCTGCTTAGCAAGAGCAACGTGTTCAACACTGTATTGAAAATTTCTGTCAAAAGTATCTATAAGGCACTTGTTGCCCGTGAGGGATTCAAAAGTGATAGGGTTTATAAATTGAGTGGCATTCTGTGTCATGAGTACCTGAACATTGCAGCCTTGCTTTTTAAGCAGTCTTGCTAAAGTTGGGATCTTGTAAGCCGCAATACTGCCGCTGACGCCGAGAACGACCGTCTTACCTGAAAGAAGCATAGAGATGACCTCCTTAGTGGAAATATATAAGGCAACACCGCACAAAGCCCGCCTGACGGCTTTGCACGCCATCTGCTTGCAGATTTTCCGTCATATCACACAAAAAATCTGACTACGCATCTGACGCACAATCTTTGTGCGGTATTGCCTTAAATATAGTATAACACAGATCATGTTGAAATGCAAGATTTCAAGTGATAAGTGAGTATGTAAAATAACAGAAAACCGCTGCCCACAGATGCCCGTGAACAGCGGTCTGAACCATATGTCAATCCTTGTATTGCGAAGTTATCCCGAAGTATTCTTCAAGAGAAAGTCCGCTGTTGGTTATGTTTTGTGCTAAAGGCGTGCCTACATATCTTATATGCCAAGGTTCGTACTGATAACCTGTGTAAGCCTCCTTGCCCTTTGGATAACGAATTATAAAACCATATTTCGCACAGTTGTTGGCAAGCCACCTGGCTTCTCTTGTGCCGCCAAATGAGTCGCTGGCGTTGTTTACGTCTATTGCCATGCCTGTCTGATGGTCGCTGTAGCCGGGTCTTGCGGAGTATGTGTCTGCCGCAGTCTTGCCGTCACGGTTGCAGTACATATCATAAAGGTACTTCTGATCGTAATAAGAGCGGTAGCCTGAGCATACCCACAGGCTTATGCCGTCTTTATATGCAGCGGTCTGCATCTTTTTGAATGCCGCTGATGTTTCTTTGGTCAGACCCTTTGGGTCATAGCTTGCAGGGAGGGAATATGTTTTGTTCGCCAAAAGAACTCCGTCAACATAGCTCATGCCGTTTATGACCTCGACAGTGTGGTCTGGGGTCTTGACGGTTATCTCCTCGGAATATGCTCCATAGTGATTTGAACCTTTATCGTCCGTTTTGCAGGCTCTTACCTTGAATCTGTATGTAGTCTTTGCGTAAAGTCCGTTTATTGCGCAGGAATTTACCGTAGATGAAGCTATGTTCTTCCACTTGCCATTTGTGTATATAAACACCTTGTAGCTTGTGCAGCCTACAGACTTCCAGTTAAGGTCAAGTGTAGAAGCGGTGATGTCAGAAGCTTTTACTCCTGTTACCTGCCTTGGATTTGTGGCGGAATTGTAGTTTTCACAATAGTCGCTGTATATCTTAACTCCGTCTACTATCTTATATGCTCTTACCTTGAAATTCTCCCTTGTTGCCGCAGGCAGACCCTTGACAGTGTAGGTCGTGCCTTTCACGTCAGCTATCTCAGGATATTTACCCTTTGAACGCATTCCCACAGAATAGCCGTCCGCACCGCTCACAGCGTTCCAGCTAAGCTTTATAGAGCTTGTGTTAGGGGTCTTAGATGTCAGACCAGTGACCTTGTTCACCGTGACAGCCTGTGCCGTTATCTCCTGAGAATATTTGCCGTAGTGATTTGCGCCCTTATCGTCACGCTTGCAGGCTCTTACTTTAAATTTATAGCTTCCTGCGTCAAGTCCTATGACAGTGTAGCTGTTTGTATTCGTCTGCGCTATCTGTTTCCACTTGCCGTTTTTCAGCATAAACACACGATAGTTTGAACAGCCTACTTTTTTCCATGAAAGGCTGACAGAAGCATTGCCCGTCTGAGCTTTAAGACCGCTTATAGGGCGCGGATTTGTGGCGGAATTGTAGTTCACTGAATAGTCGCCATAGACCTTTTGACCATTCACTATCTTATAGGCTCTTACCTTGAAGTTCTCCCTCGTTGCCGCAGGCAGACCTGTAACAAGATATGTAGTGTCCGTAACGTCAGCTATCTCAGGATACTGACCCTTTGAACGCATTCCAACAGAATAGCCGTCCGCGCCATTCACGGCGTTCCAGCTAAGTCTTATGGAGCTTATATCAGGGGTTTTAGATGTCAGCCCTGTGACCTGAGGCAGACTTGTCTGCTCCACAGCTTCTGCCGCCTGCACAGGCATACTCACATTTAGCACGCTGTCAGGCACAGCACCTGCCGCACATATCATCATAGCGGCACAAGCCACTGCCGCTGCATTTTTTCTGTTTATTATCTTTTTCATTTTTCAGACCTCCTTTGATGAAATTCTTTTGCACTTTAAGTATAACACATTTTTACCAGTTTGTAAACACGCAATCCCGAATTATTTTTGTTCACATTTTGTTTTTTATGTTTACTTATACTCAGTTGCAAAACCTCTCTTTTGGTTGCTGAAAGAATATATAAAAAAACAAAGACCGCAGAAAAAATCTACGGTCTTTTGTGGCTGGGGTGGAAGGATTCGAACCTTCGGAATGACGGAGTCAGAGTCCGTTGCCTTACCACTTGGCGACACCCCAATGTTTGTTCGATTTAGCTTGTTTTTGGTTGGGATAGATGGATTCGAACCATCGGAATGACGGAGTCAAAGTCCGCTGCCTTACCTCTTGGCTATATCCCATCGTCATGTCCCTCACTCAAACAGCTTAATCATTATAGCACACCATTTCGGGAAATGCAATACCTTTTCATGTTTGTTTACAAAGCATTTACAGCGTATTAACATATATGGGCAAAACGACGTAAAACCGTACGATTTTGTAGAAAAACTATTGAAAATGGTCAAAATATGTGATAAAATGGCCATAAGAGCGTGGCTCGGAACAAAAAACGAAAGGTCGTAACCGTTATGGAAGAGAAGAAAAAAGGATTTATCAAGAAGTTTGTAAATGAGTTCAAGGCGTTTGCTCTCAAAGGAAACGTCATGGACTTGGCAGTGGGCGTTATCATAGGCGCTGCGTTTCAGGGTATCGTGACGTCATTTACTGAGAATTTTATCAACCCGATAATAGGCTGTATAGGCGGTGCTGACGTAGAGGGCAAGATACATTTGCTTGGAAATCAGTACATAAACTACGGCGCATTTCTGACGGCAGTGATAAACTTCATAATCATGGCGTTCGTTATTTTTGTAATAATGAAGATCATAAACAAGCTTGCGTCACTTGGCAAGCATGAAGAGCCTGAAAAGCCTGCAGAGCCACCGGTGGACATAGTGCTTCTTACAGAGATCAGGGATCTTCTCAAGGCACAGCAGGGGGCTGAGGCGAGCAAAGAGGAAGAAAAGGCAGAAGAATAAGATCTGAAACGGTACACTTTTTTAGTTAAGGGACAGCTCCCATGTGGGGCTGTCTTTTTTTGTTGGTTATCTTTTTGACGGTATTCGCTCAAATTCAGGTAGGGGCAAACACTTTTCTTCTGTAAAAACTCCACAATTATTGCTTCTTCACTTTGTCACTTATTCTGTTTTAAATCTCTTTACTTTTTTGTCATCATATGATAAAATAATAACATATATGTTTGTGAATACTTTTAAGCTTTTAAGTTTTCTAGCTTTCAAGCTTTTAATTATGAAAGGAAGTTTTTGTATGCCTATAACCGAGATACTGGAGCGTAACGCACGAGAGTTCGGAAATGATGTTGCTCTGGTAGAGGTCAATCCTGAGATCAGAGAAACCAGACTTGGAAGGAATATGAGCTTATCGAGCCTAACCCGGTCTGTCATTATCGCCGTGAGATAACCTGGAGCGTTTTCAACGAAAAGGCTAACCGCTTTGCCAATCTGCTTTTATCCCGTGGGGTAAAAAAGGGTGACAAGGTGGGTATCCTGCTTATGAACTGTCTTGAATGGCTGCCTATTTATTTTGGTATCCTCAAGACGGGTGCGCTTGCAGTGCCGTTTAATTTCAGATACACTCCAGAGGAGATAAAATACTGTCTTGACCTTGCCGAGGTGGATATTCTTGTATTTGGCCCTGAATTTATCGGCAGAGTTGAGGAGATAGCTGATGAGATAAGCAAGAACAGACTTCTTTTCTATGTTGGCGAGAACTGTCCGTCATTTGCGGAGCATTATGACAGGCTCACTGCAAATTGTGCAAGCACTACTCCGTACATAGAGCTTACTGACGAAGATGATGCGGCTATCTACTTCTCGTCAGGCACAACTGGCTTCCCGAAGGCTATCCTGCACAATCACGAGAGCCTTATGCACGCCGCAAGAGTTGAGCAGAATCATCACGGTCAGACAAAGGAGGACGTTTTCCTTTGTATCCCTCCGCTTTATCATACAGGTGCGAAGATGCACTGGTTCGGAAGCCTTATCTCAGGGGGCAAGGCGGTGCTTCTCAAGGGCGTGAAGCCTGAATTTATACTTGATACTGTATCGAGGGAAAAGTGTACTATCGTATGGCTTCTTGTGCCTTGGGCACAGGATATCCTAGATGCCCTCGATCGTGGTGACCTGAATATTGCTGATTATGATCTTTCC
>ENA-OOZQ01001463-OOZQ01001463.1-human-gut-metagenome-genome-assembly--contig:-NODE-1463-length-14322-cov-3.846639_pt1 | contig 14322 bp, 10 predicted proteins | sample MGYA00241188_ERZ501399 | MGnify/ENA primary metagenome ERZ501399 (study PRJEB25962, sample SAMEA2042658) | human gut metagenome | biome: human gut; feature: human-associated habitat; material: faeces... | reverse complement strand
CCGCCGGGCGTCTCCGGTTGACCGGGGTGCCCTCCGGAAGGGGCGGGGTCGTCGCCCGATTCCCCGCATGCCGCCGGCAGTACCAGCGATAGCAGCATGAACGGCAGTAACAATAATTTTTTCATAGTCGTTCTTTATTGGTTTTATAGGTTGGTCGATCCCGGGTACGCGGGCGCCGGACAGGTGCGGCATCCCGGTGTGCTTTTGGGACTGTTGCCCGCGCAGCGGGATTATTTCAGCGCAGCCCTGAAGAATGTTTCCAGTTTCCCGAACGGGATCAGGCCTGTCCGGTCGTAGAGGTCGACATGCCCTGCATCCGGCACGAGGTAAAGCTCTTTCGGCTCGGCAGCCAGGCGGTAGGCGTCCTCGCTGAACTCCCGCGAATGGGCATTCTCACCTGCGATGAAGAGCATCGGTCGCGGCGAGATGGTCTCGATGTCGGCGAAGGGGTAGAAGTTCATGAATTTCACGTTGCTGGTCAGTGTAGGGTGCGTAGTCGTGCGCGGCGTGGCCCCGTCGGGGGTGAACTCCCCGCGCGGCGTACGGTAAAATTCGTAGAATTCGCGCTCGATCGGCGTGGATTCGGCCGTCAGTTCGTGTACTGTGCCGCCGGTGTAAAGGGGTTCCCCGCCCAGGAATTCGGCATAACGCTGTTCGGCAGCCTGGGCGATGATCCGTTTGCGCTGTTCGGGCGACAGGGCGTGTTTCAGCCCGTTGCGGCTGGCTGCCCCCATGTCGTACATGCTGACCGTTGCGATGGCTTTCAGGCGGGGGTCGATCTTCGCAGCGCTGATGGCGAAGCTGCCGCTGCCGCAGATCCCGACAACGCCGATACGTTCCCGGTCGACAAAGGGGCGGGTGCCGAGGAAATCCACCGCCGCGCTGAAGTCCTCCGAATAGACATCCGGCAGGACGGCATTGCGCGGTTCTCCGTCGCTTTCACCCCAGAAGGAGAGGTCGAGTGCCAGCGTGACGAACCCGCATTCGGCCAGTTTCGTGGCGTACAGACCGGCGCTCTGTTCCTTGACTGCGCCCATCGGGTGCCCGACGATGACGGCGGGGGATTCTCGCCCTTCCTCCAGCTCCTTGGGCAGGAAGAGCCGGGCGCCTACTTTCATTTTGTATTGGTTGGAAAAGGATACTTTCTCGGTGTTTACCGAATTGCTTTTGTAGAAATTGTCTGCATCGCCCTGTGCGACGGATGTGTTCGTGCCGAGTATCATAAGTATGGCTGTTGTCAGAATTAATGGTCGTTTCATGATCGTGTCGTTTTTTCGGGTTATTTATAGGCGGCCCGGTAGATGGCTGTGCATTCGTCGATGCTCAGCCTGTGCCGGTCTGATTCGAACAGTCCGGGCATTGTGTCGAATGCGTTGAACGTCATTTGCTGTAACTCTCCGGGGGTGATGCCGTAGTCGGACATCCTCAGGTCGGCGACGCCGCATGCCTGTTGCAAGCGGGTGAGCGCCGTGATGAAATCCCCGGGCTGTGCGGCCTGCTCCATCCCCATTGCACGGGCCATCCGTACGAAACGCTCGTCGCAGACGTGCCGGTCGATGAAGAACGAGAAGTAAGCCCTGCTGAGCATGATCAGCCCGGCGCCGTGGGGCAGATCCTGGTGGTAGGCCGACATGGCGTGTTCCATCGAGTGCTGGCTGGTTGTGGCGCTCAGGCACATCACCACGCCGGAAAGGGTGTTGCCGAAGGCCACGCGGGTGCGAGCTTCGAGATCGTCGCCATTGGCCACGGCGCGCGGCAGGTTGCGGGCGATATGCTCGATGGCGGTCAGTGCGTACATGTCGCTTGCGAGGTTGGCGAATTTCGAAATGTAGCTCTCCACGCTGTGGAACAATGCGTCGAACCCCTGGTATGCCGTGAATTTCGGCGGCACGGTGAGCATCAGCTTCGGATCGACTACGGCCAGTACGGGGAATGCGGCTTCGACGCCGATCTTTTCATGGGTTTGTCCGTTGGTTACGACGCCCCACGGATCGACTTCCGACCCGGTTCCTGCCGTCGTGGTTATTGCGATGACCGGCAGCGGTGCGTGTTCGGCCTGCTGTTCTTTGCCCGTCCCGCCGAATACATAGTCCCACAGGTCGCCGTCGTTGGATGCCATCAGGGCTATGGCCTTCGCGGCGTCCATGACGCTGCCGCCTCCCAATGCGACGATCATGTCGCACCCGTGCTCCCGTGCCGCTGCCGCTCCGGCCATGACGGTGGATTTCAAGGGGTTCGCTTCGATCCGGTCGAATACCACGCTTTCGACCCCTGCCAGCCGGAGCTGTTCCTCCGTGGCGGCCAGATAGCCGTTTGCTCGGGTCGACTTGCCGTTCGAAATTGCCAGCAGGGCCTTTTTCCCGGGCATCTCCTGCCTGTGCAGGTTTTTCAGTTCGTCCGCCCCGAAAAGGATGCGGGTCGGGATCCACATGTTGAAATTCAGTTTTGTTTTCATGGCTCTATTGTGTTTGATGTTTTTTCCTCACTGCAAAACTACATCCCGCGGGGCATTCGTTTTGTATACGTATTACGGATATATTTACCCTGATTACTGGTTTGGTCGACTGTGAAATATACTGATGTACAGTAATATACCCCTATTCCGGATAATATTACCCCAATTACTGTTTCGGCGGCCCGGCATGTGGGCCGAATCTGCAAAAACACTATCTTTGCAAAAGGTAAAGAAAAAAACATGGAAGAAATCCTGAAAATCGACACTGTCGACCAGTATAACAAACTCTTCGGGTTCGAGACCCGCCACCCGCAGGTCGGCGTCGTTTCGTTCGATACGGCCGAGAGCCAGGGAAACTACCGGATGACGATGGGGTTCTATTCGGTATTCCTCAAGGAGACGGCGGGATGCCGGATCAACTACGGCAAGACGAGTTATGATTTTGACGACCAGACGGTCATCTGCATCGCTCCGGGGCAGACGGTGGGGTATACCGACGTGGAGGGTGTTCCCAAGAAATCGGTCGGGCTGCTGTTTCATCCCGATTTTATCCGCGGTACGTCGCTGGGGCAGAAGATTAAGAAATATACGTTTTTTTCCTATGAGTCCAACGAAGCCTTGCACCTGTCGGAGGAAGAACGTATGATTGTCCTCGACTGCCTGGAAAAAATCCGCATGGAACTGCTCCACGCCATCGACAAGCATACCAAAGGGCTTATTGCGACCAATATAGAACTGCTGCTCGACTATTGTATGCGTTTTTACGAGCGCCAGTTCGTCACGCGCGGGGACATGAATCTCGATGTCCTGGCACGTTTCGAGCGGTTGCTCGACGATTACCTTACCCAAGGCGCCGCTGCGAAGGAAGGGTTGCCTTCGGTACGCTATTTTGCAAGCAAAATATGCCTGTCGCCCAATTATTTCGGCGATCTGGTGAAAAAGGAGACCGGGAAATCGGCCCAGGAGTATATCCAGCTGAAGATGATCGACGCGGCCAAGGAGGGGCTTCTCGACCCGAATAAAACCATCGGGCAGGTGGCCTATGAACTGGGATTCCAGTATCCGCAGCATTTCGTACGTTTCTTTAAACGCCATGTCGGCTACACCCCCAGGGAGTATCGGTTGCAGAGCTGATCGGAACTGAAAGCGGAGGCGCCTGCAAAATTCTCCCCTGTTTTCTCCGATTTTTCGGAACATTGTCTTATATTCGCAAAATTGATTGCAGAAGACCGATGGGGACTGTTACATGCGGACAAATATTCAAGGGAGCCTCCCGCTCTTTCACTTACCGCCATGAAAGGCTGTGGTACCGGGATGAATTCCCGTACCACCAACATCCCGAATACGAGATTACGGTAGTGCTGAGCGGCGGCGGGCGGCGGGTGACCAACGACTTTACGGAACCCTTCCGCGAGGGGGAGATCGTCGTATTGCCGCCCTATTTCCCGCATGGCTGGGTCTATGACAAGGCATTGTGCGCCCCCGACGGGATGATCGAAAACGGTTCGCTGCAATTCGGCGAGGAGTTTCTGGTGCAGCTGTCGCAGCTCTCGCCCGAGTTCCAGCCCGTCGTAGGGTTCTATAAGGAGTTGCGCCAGGCGATCGGGATTACCGGCGAAACGGCGGCCAGGGTGCGTAAATTGCTGGCGGGCCTCGAACGCAGCTCCGACCCCGAACAGTTCGTGACGTTGCTGCAATTGCTTTTCCTGATCGCTCAGGACGGGCATTACCGCCCCATCGGGCCTGGGAAATTCCGCGGAGCCAGGATCCATAAGAACAAGCAGCGCCTGCAGGCCGTTTACAAGTACATCGTCGAGAATTACCACCGTAAGATAACCCTCGAGGAGATCGCGTCCTATGCCTCGATGAACAAGACGGCCTTCTGTCTGTTTTTCAAGAAGGCGACCAATGAGTCGTTTGTCGCCTATCTGAATGTCTTTCGGTTGCAGATGGCCTGTACGATGCTGACCCGCTCTTCCAAGAACATTTCCGAAATCTGCTATGCAGTGGGTTTTACGGACATTCCCTATTTCAACCGGGCATTCAAGCAGCGTTACGGCGTTTCACCGACGCAGTACCGGGCTTCGATGCGGAATGCACCTCAGGCGGAGGGGCAGGGCATCTGACCCGGCAGGCCCCCCCCCATAATGACTCCGGCCGGGAATTACCCGGCCGTAGTAGTTCGTATGTCGGCAAAAGCCGGCAAATCGTGTGTCTCAGTCCGTTAAGCCCGGACAATCTTTATACTCAGCTCATAGAGCAGGTAGAGCGGCAGGAAGACGATCATCAGCGTGAACGGGTCGCCCGTCGGGGTGATGACCGCCGAGAGCACCAGCAGGACGACTACGGCATGTTTCCGGTATTGCCGGAAGAATGTTTTTGTCACGAGCCCCAGTTTCGAAAGCAGCCATGCCAGCAGCGGCAGCTCGAAGACGATACCCATTACGAAAATGAGCATCAGGAAATTACCCATGTAGGAAGTCAGCGAGATCTGGTTCGTGATCAGCGGGCTCAGCTGGTATTCGGTCAGGAACCGGAACGTGAAGGGGAAGACCAGGAAGTAACCGACCGCACATCCGAGGAAGAACATGAATGTCCCGAATGCGAATGCCATCCCGACGCGCTTCTTTTCGTTGTCGAACAGGGCCGGTTGTACGAACCGCCATATTTCGAACGTCAGGTAGGGGAATATCAGCACCAGTGCAAACCAGAACGAGGTGCTGATGTGCGTCAGGAACTGCGAGGCAACGTTGATGTTGATGAGTTCTACCGAGAAGTGGTCGTTGCTGAAATCGGGGAGCAGCGGATTGCCGCCTCCCAGTTTCGACAGCCATCTGTAAAGCGGGAAATCGGACGTGGTGGGAGCCAGTACGAAATTGTCGAACAGATAGGGCATGAGGCAGAAACAGACGACAACGAACACGAATAAGACGGCGACCACGCGTACCAGCGTCCAACGCAGGTCTTCGAGGTGTGCCCAGAACGTCATTTCCTTTTCTTCCATGGGATAGTAGGGTTTATTGCTTGTTTTCCGGAAGGTATCTTTCAGCGAAGAAATATCCGGCCATCCGTCAGACAGCCGGATATCGTCTTCATGCTTCCGGAGGGATTATTTGCTGTACGAAGCCTTTACGAAAGGTGCCTTGAGCAGGTAGTCCAGGCTCAGTTTGACACTCTTCTCGACATCGTAGCTGTATTGCTCGACCTCGACGATGATGTTTTCCACACCGGCGGTCTTGGCATTCTCGAAGATGGCGTCGAATCCGACCATGCCGCTCTGGCCGATTTCGCGGCGATCCTTGATATGGAGCATTTTGAAACGGCCGGGGTATTTGTGGAAGTAATCGACGGGGCTTGCCTCGCCCATCACGGCCCAGTATACGTCCAGTTCGATGAACAGGTTTTCAGGGTCGGTGTTTTCGATCATGTAGTCCAGCATGACAGCCTTATCCTCGATCTTCTGGAATTCGTGGGCGTGGTTGTGGTAGCCGTATTTGATTCCGGCTTCCCGGCATTTCTTCCCGATCGCGTTGAGGTAGTTGCAGTAGGTCTGCATGTCCTTCAGCGTCTTGGGGACGGGAAGGTACGGGGTCACGATGTACTCCATGCCCGCGGCCTTGTGGGCTGCGATGCACTGATCCCACCATTTCATCGACTCGGAGAAGTCGCCCGAAGCCAATTCCTCGTCGGAGAGACCTTTGCCGCAGTGCGAAGAGAGCACCTTCATGCCTACGGCCTCCACGTCGCGCCTGAACTCCTCGGGGGTGTTGCCGTAGAATTTACCGTCGTTGTAACTGGCGGCCTCGATGCTGGTGTAACCCATGTCGGCGAGTGCCTTCAGGACGGGTTTGTAGTCGTGCTGGTTTCTTCCGAAACTCCCGATCAGATCCCTGACCGAGTAGAGCTGGATACCGATATCCTTCTTTGCGTCCTTCTTCGCTTTGGCAAATGCCCCGCAGGGGAGCATTGCCGAAGCGAGCAGGATGCAAACCGCTGTAAACAGTTTACGTTTCATACGTTACCGTTGTTAACGGAATTAGTCGAGCACCTTGATGCGGATGTTGCGGAACCATACATCGTCGCCGTGATCCTGGAAGCCGATGTAACCTTCGCGCTGTGCACCGCCGCAGTTGTTCAGCAGTTCGAATGCCAGCGGCCATTTCTCGGGGCTGAACTTGCTCTTTTCGAGCATCTCCGTCCACTGGGGAGTCCAGAGGTGGTACTCGAGCACGTTCTGGTCGTTCTGGCCGTGTACCACGGTGCCTTTGTAAACCATGATCTTCGCCTTGTTCCACTCGCCATAGGGCTTGGCGTTCTGCGGAACGGCCGGGATCATGTCATAAAGCGAAGCCGACTTGCGGTTGCCGTCGACGCCCAGTTTGGCATCGGGATGGTTCTCGTTGTCGAGTACCTGGTACTCGGGGCAGGAGATGTAGATGGGCTCCATCCGCTGCTTGCCGTCCTTGGTCGTGGCTACCTCCTGGCCGAGGTAGAAGATACCCGAGTTGCTGCCTTTGGCAACTTTCCACTCCACTTCGAGCTCGAAGTTCTTGAACTTGTGCGTGAAGATCAGGTCGCCGCCGTCGCCGTCCTGGGCTTCACCGCCGCCCGAACCGTTGAATTTGATCGCACCGTTGTCGATCGTCCATTTCGAGGGCACGTGGTCTTTGCCGTAGCCGCGCCAGCCGTTGAACGTCTTGCCGTCGAAGATCACGTAGTAGCCGTCCTTGTCCTGCGGGAAACCTGCGAGGTCTACCGTCGCATTGTTGATGACCGTGTATTCGGGTACGGCTTTGGTTTCTGCCGCTGCCGTGTCGGCTGCCGCTTTGCCTTTGGCCCCCGGGCCGCCGCATGCCGCCATCGTTGCGGCTGCTGCGATGCATGTCGAGAATAAAATGACTTTTTTCATATTCTTTCCGTTGTTTTAATTTGAGTTGATAATCTTGTCCGTAGATTAACGCGGCATGTCGGGCAGTTTCCAACCGTCGCGGTAGGTGTGCTTGATGAGCTCCTGTGCGAATTGCTGTGCGTTGACCGGATCCGTCCAGGTCTTGTCGAAGGTCGGGTGGCCGTCCTTGATGTGGAACCCGTCCTTGATGACGGCACTGATTGTGGCGTCATCGGGGATGTTCGTGAAACGCATGTTGGGGCCGTCCCAGAGCAACTCGCGGTTCAGGTTCTGCAGGCGGACTGCCAGCACACCCATAACCACCATTTCATTGAACGGGCCGGCTTCGCTGAAGTCCGATGCGCTCGGCACACGGTCGTCGGCATCCTCCTTGCAGGCGCGTACCCAGTCCATCTGGTGCGACTCCTTGATCTCGCGCAGTACCTTCGGTGCGTTGGGCACGCGACCCGAAACCAGGTAGGGGTTCACGCCGTAGCAGCCGCAGATCAGCGTATCCTTCGTACCGTAGAAAATAACGCCGCCGCCGGCCATGTTCAGGTCTTTGCCTGCGGGCAGTCCCTCGGGACGCGCCGGTTTCAGGCCGCCGTCGTACCAGTATACTTCTACCTCGGGCATGGCTACCTTCGGCATGTTGTCGCGTGCCGGGAAGACGAACTTCACCGTCTGCGCCATCGGTGCGGATTCGTTGAGCAGCAGCGTCGAGCTACCCTGAACCTTGGTCGGGTACCCGAGCTTCAGGCCCTTGAATACCGGGTGGAGGATGTGGCAGGCCATATCGCCCAGTGCGCCGGTACCGAAATCCCACCAGCCGCGGAAGTTCCACGGGGTGTAGATCGCGTTGTAGGGACGGTAGGGGGCCGGGCCGATGAAAGCGTCCCAGTTCAACGTCTTGGGGATACGCTGGTCGTCTTCGGGACGGCTCAGGCCCTGCGGCCAGATAGGACGGTCGGTGAAGGTCTCCACTTTGCGGACTTCGCCGATCTCACCGTTCCAGATCCATTCGCAGACCTTGCGGACACCCTCGTCCGACGCACCCTGGTTACCCATCTGGGTGGCTACTTTATATTTGTCGGCGAGCTTGGTCAGCAGACGCGATTCGTATACGGTATGCGTCAGGGGCTTCTCGACATAGACGTGCTTGCCGGCCGTCATCGCATCGGCTGCGATGATCGCGTGCGTGTGGTCGGCCGTGGCCACCATCACGGCGTCTGCCGACTTGAGCATTTCGTCGAACATCTTGCGGTAGTCGTTGTACTTCTTGGCAGCCGGGTAGCGCTTGAACACGTGGTCGGCATATTTCCAGTCGACGTCGCACAGGCCGATGATGTTCTGGCTTTCGAGGCCGCGGAGCACCGACGAGCCGCGGCCGCCGATACCGACACCCAAGATGTTGAGTTTGTCGCTCGGCGCTGTGTGCCCGAACTTCTTACCTAAAACTGTACCCGGAACGACCGCTAAGCCGATCGCGGCAGCTGCTCCTTTTTTCAGGAACTTTCTCCTTGACATTTCGCTTGACATGGTTTCTTGAATTAAGTTAGTTGTTTTTGAGGGACTATTTATTTTCGTTGTTGGATTTTTCCGTACCCGAGTTTTCAATGTCGTTCTCGATGTTGTTCATGCCTTCCTTGAAGCTGCGCACACCCTTGCCGAGACCCTTCATCAGTTCCGGGATTTTTTTGCCGCCGAAGAGCAGCAGTACGACCAGGGCTATGACGATGATTTCGCCTGCACCCAGGTTGCCGATAAACAGTAAGTGGTTCATACCGATTGTTTTTTAAGGTTTATAAAGTTTGTTTTAGTCTCAAATTACGGCTCATGCGAGTTTTCTCAGCAATCCGTAGCCGTTCGACATCGTGCGGCGGCGTTCGCGGATCTCCTGCAGCGTTTCCAGGTTCCCGATCGCCGGCAGGTCGTGCTGCCGCGAATCCTGGAGGAACCGCCAGGCATATTCCGAAGCCGTGGCGGCGTCGCGGAACGAGGGGAGCGAAGGGTTGCGTTTCCCGCTTTCGATCGACTCTGCGAACAGTTTGCACAGCACATCGATGTTCTTGCCTCCGTAGGGCTGTATGAGCCGGTGCGTCTGCGTCACCCCGTGCAGTTCGACGATCGCCGTCTTGAAATCGTGCGTCATGCGCGCGATGCCTTTCGTGCCGATGATGTCGATGTATGAATTATGGGTCTGTTTTTCGGCCAGTTGTCCGTATACATGTCCTTGGGTAATGTCGAATACGATGCCGTTCTCGAACGTGCCGTGGCACTGGAGCCACCACGGATCCTTGTAATCCCACATGCGGATGGCCTGTGCGTTCCAGGTCTTGAATTCCGATTCGGCATACCAGCGCGCGATGTCCACGTAATGCATGCCGCAGTCATGGAACGACGGGCCCTCGAATTCGTGCCCCTCGCCCGGAGCCAGCCCCGGTGTCATGTGGCATACGCGGATGATCGCCAGTTCGCCGATCTCGCCCTGTGCGATAAAATCCTTGATGGTGTTGTGGTACCACGAATTGCGCAGGTAAAGGTTCACCGTCGAGAAGATTTTGGCCTTCTCGGCCAGCGCGACCGTCTGCCACTCCTTTTCCACCGTGTCGGCGATCGGTTTCTCGGCGATGACGTGCTTCCCGCTCGCAATTGCTTTCTGAATCTGCTCCGGGCGGGAATCCGCCAGTGCGAACAGCCCGACCACCTGAATCTCGGGGTCGTTGAATATGATTTGTTCGTCGGATATTACTTTCGACCGGGGAGAGAGCCGCTGGGCCAGTTCCCGTGATGCGGGAGATACGTCACAGATGTAAACGATATCCCAGTTACCGCTTTTTTGCATCTCCTCGAGGTAAAAACCTCCCATTCTGCCAAAACCGATCAGACCGACTTTAATTGGATTCATTTCGTATAAAATAGGTTTAAGTAGGTGTTTACAATCCGATGCAATCCGGCTGCCCGCTGCGGGAGCGGGTGGCTGAACGCTGTGTTTACAAAATTAATCCTATTATATACCATATTTATAGGTTGGGGCGGAAATTGTAGAACCTGTAAAGTATTATATGTTTGTAAATAAATATTTTATCAAAAAAATATACAAAAAAAATGTAGTTGCCGTGGAATCGCTCAAGGCCTGTTTTCGGGCGGCACACCGATTCGCATGACCATTTTTTCGAAGTCCTCACGCGATATTGCGGCCTTGTTCCGGGCTTTGGTGCGGTAGTTATATACGGTGCTCAGCGAGCATCGCAGGAACGAGGCGATCTTGACGCTGTCGGTGATGCCCAGCCGCAGCAGGGCGTAAATCCGGAGTTCCTTGTTCAGCAGGTCTTCCGATTTGAGCACGATCCGTTCGTCCTCGACCAGCAGGGCGTTGAAATCCGCGACGAACGACGGGTAGAGGTTCAGGAATATGGCGTCGAAATTCTTATACAGTTCATCCAGCTCGTTCTCCATCATCGACGTGGATTTCAGCTGTTTGTATAACTCGTCGATCTGCCGGTTCTGCGCCAGTTTGTTCAGCGATTTGCGGTAGTCCTCCAGTTTGTCGATATACATCGAACAGAGGTCGAAGAACCTCGCTATGTACTGTTCCTTGATGATGTTCGAATCGGTGAGCTGCGTGTTTTTCTCATGCAGTTCGTCGTTGAGCTGCATCAGGCGCCCGTTCGTCCGCGACAGCTCCTCCTTGATGCGGTACAGCTTGTGTATCTGCTGATAAACGTAGATGAACAGCAGCACGAGGAACAGCGACAGGACGCTGATCAGGATCAGGTAGTGCTGCAACTTGGATTTGGACTTGGCCTCCTTGGCTTGGTAGATCGAGTTGATGATCGAATAGAACTTCGACATCTGGGTCGTGCGGAACTGCACGTTGCTGAAGACCGCATCTTCGATGGCCGCCTGCGTGTACTTGAAAGCCCGCGAAAGATCGCCCTGGTCGTAGTACATCAGAGCCAGCGTGTGGAACGAGGCGTTCTCCTTCACCGCGCTCTTCGCATCGGCGATCGCCGAGAGCATGAAATATTTCTTTTCCGCCTCCGGGTCTTTGTTCAGCCGGTAGAAACAGCCGTAGGCATAGGCCGTCTCCGCGTAGAGCGGCGTGTCCTTGCCGACCTCTTCCAGCAACTCGTCGAGGATCGCCCTGGCTTCGTCCATCTTGCCGTTTCCCATGAGTTTGTAGCTCAGGTGTATCCTGTACCGGAACGATCCCGGGTCGGAAACCATCATCAGCGAGTCCCGGTAGATATTCATTTCGTGCAGGTGGCTGCGCTGGCTGCTCAGCGTGGCATAGTGCTGGAAATAACGGTTGTTGGCCTCGTAGTAGACGGGAAGCAGGTCGCGCGGGAGTTCGGACGATCGGATGGAGCGGAGTATCTGGTTCGCCTCGACGCACATGCCCGAAAAAGAGTAGAGCTGGGCGAGGTACATGTTCGACAGGTAGGTCAGCCTTTTGTTGTCCAGCTGCCTGGCGATTTCGAGGTTCCGTTCGACGTAGCGGATGGCCGAATCCAGCTTGTATTTCCTGAATTCTTCGTACAGCTTCGTATTGATCTCGTATTCCTGTTCCGGGGTCAGGTTGCTTACGCCCAGCAGGTTCCTCAGCCTGCTGATCCGCTCTTCCTTTTCGGCTTCGAAAATATGCTTGTTCTCGATTACATAGTCCAGGTATTCCGAGAGGGATTGCGTCTCGTTCTGCCGGCACGACGCTAATGCCAGCAGGCCGGACAGCAACAACAGTAACCTTATCGGACGTATGGAATTTCGTAGTTTCATGGCCTCTTCGTATGCAGCCTTTCGTAGCAAAAACGGCAGGTTGCGGGCTGCCGTAAAAAGTTGGTATTTTATGCTACGAAGTTAAGGCTATTTATAGGATAAATATTGTTTCTTTTTATGTATTTATTGTCTGATATTCGTATTTTATAAGGCGCCTTTGGCAATGCCCGCGCTTGGAAAGCCCGGGGTATTCCTCCGGATTCTTTGCCGGGGCGTGATGCCGGATTTGTGAGTCAGGCATCTGTAATCCGTTGTGTCATTGTCTGAAACCCTTTTTTATGGACTTCCAAATATGTAACATGCCGCAGGTGCTTTTCCCTTTTGCTTTCATTGCGGGCATGTGGCTGTGGGACACGGTATTGTCCAAGATTTTCGCCGAAGGCACCGCCCCGTACTTTTCCGGCATTTTCGTTTCCTCGTCCGCAATTCCTTTCGTCTGCCGCCGTTTGTCGGCCTCGGGTATTTTTGTCGGTTGCCGTATCCTGGGCATCGTCCCGGCAGTTGTCCGTCCCGCTGTCCGTGCCACTGCTCCGCCTGCTCATTCCTGCCGCAGTCCCGATTGCTATTCCGGGGATCGTCCCGCCCTGTCATTACCCTCGTTCCCATTTTCGTTCTCGTCCGGGCGCCGAACCGGCGGGACGCCGTTCCGTAACAGCGGCCCGATGTTACAGAAACGTTTTTTGCACCGGCAAAGTGTGTCCCTACGGGCTGATTTTCGCAAAAGCAGTTCCGCCAGCCCCTCTCTTTCGGCCGGGGATGGCGCAAAAACGATAAATTTTGCTACCTTTGTCGCTTGTATGAAGGCATCGCTCAAAAAGATTTATGCTTCGCTCGGCGCCGACGGCCTGGTGGTTTTGTGGCTCGGCGTATGGTGGGTGTGCAACCTCCTGCAGGCCGGTTTCTCCGAACTGGCCAACGACGAGGCGTACTACCATATGTTCGCCGAAAACCTCGCCTGGGGATATTTCGACCATCCGCCGATGACTGCCTTACTGGTCTGGCTCGGAGAGCACCTTTTCGGGGGCGAACTGGGCGTGCGGTTTTTCTTCACGGTGCTGCAACCGCTCTACCTTTATATTTTGTGGCGTATAATCCGTCCCGCGGATGCCGACCGGCGCGATGCGGCGCTCTTCGTCGTCCTCTCGGCCTCGACGCTGATGTTGCAGCTCTACGGCTTTATCGCCGTGCCCGACGGCCCGCTGATGATGACCACCGCGCTGTTCCTGCTGACATTCAAGCGGTTCTCCGAGAACCGCCGTTGGGCATGGCTCTGGATGGGGGTTGCCATGGCGCTGATGGCTTACAGCAAATATCATGGGGCGCTGGTCGTGCTCTTCACGCTTGCGGTGACCCCCCCCCGTGTGTTCCTGCGTCCGACCCTATATCTCAGCGGTGCGGTAGCGCTGTTGCTGCTCGTGCCGCATTTCATGTGGCAGGCCGGGCACGACTGGGCCTCGTTTGCCTACCATCTGGCGGGGCGTAATTCGGTCTTCCGGCTCAATTATGTCGCCGAATACCTGCTCAACCTGCTGGTGATTTTCAATCCCTTCTTCGTGCCGCTGTACGTGAAGGCTTGGATCACCGTGAAGCCGCAGAGCGCCGTCGCACGTGCGCTGAAGTTTATCCCCGTGGCGTTCATCGTCTTTTTCCTGCTCTCGACATTCCGCGGCTACGTGCAGCCCCAATGGGTGATCGTCGCCGTTTTCGGCCTGATCTATACGCTTTTTACCTATGCCCGCCGGCATCCCCGCACACGGCGTTATCTGATGTGTGCCGGGCTGGCGACCATCCTCCTTGCCGGTCTGGTGCGCCTCGAAATGATCTTCAATCCGCTGGGTCTGCGTTTCGAGGTCTTCGACAATCCTGCCAGCTACGGCCGGATCGCCGGGATCGCCGCCCCGTCATTTTCCGCCATGGCTATGCCGTCGCGGCCAAATACGCCTTTTATACCGGGGAGGAGGCCTACTGCCAGCCCAATATCCGTTACCGTACGCACCAGTGGCAGTTCCGCGATGACGATACGCGCTTCGCGGGACACGAGGTGCTGGTCGAAACGCCTTACGACGGGGCGGATACCACGGGCCGCGTCCGGAGTGTCGTGTTGCCCAACGGCAAACGCTTCACGTGGTTTGTCGACCCGCATTTCCATCCGACGCGCCTTGTGGATATTACCTTTACGGGGCTGCCCGAACAGGTCGCC
>ENA-OOZQ01001461-OOZQ01001461.1-human-gut-metagenome-genome-assembly--contig:-NODE-1461-length-14335-cov-2.860014_pt1 | contig 14335 bp, 24 predicted proteins | sample MGYA00241188_ERZ501399 | MGnify/ENA primary metagenome ERZ501399 (study PRJEB25962, sample SAMEA2042658) | human gut metagenome | biome: human gut; feature: human-associated habitat; material: faeces... | reverse complement strand
ATATCTACATCTTCAAAAGCAGTCAAATTGCGGCAAACACTACATTTAACCGCATTAATAATTCCTTTATCCGCTAATAAACTACCTAAACTCTTTTCTTCCTCAGAATTTAAAATCATTTTTTCAAACGCTCCTTTTTAAAATCATTTTCTTAAATGATTGCAGCGAAGCGCAATCATTTATAAACTAAATTCAAATCTGCCCTCTTCAATCTTTTTAAACCAAAAGCAGAAGTAGCATAAACTAAACTCTTACAATCTACTTTATTTAATATTATTCCCGCATCTTTTAATACTTGAGTTAAAGTTTTTCCATCTATCATTACTTTGTCCGCGGAAATATCTCTTGATATAGCTATATTATCATAGGCTTTTAAGCCTTCTAAATCTACATATTTATGCGGCGTCACGGCTTGCGAACTTACCGCATTACAACAATATGTACTATCTCTATTAAAACTATCCATACTAAAATAATCTTTCATTATAAATCCTCCAATATAAAATGTTTTGGTTTTGTTATAATAATATTTCCATCTTTATCATAACTATAAACTATAGCATAATCTTTTAATATCTGATATAATTTTTTATTTTCTATATTATAAGGTTCTAATATCTTATATAACATACTCTGAAACTTCTTATCAAACACAAACTGATTATTACTATCATAAGAAAATCCTTCAAATAACTCTCTTATTTTTTCTCTTTTACATTTCTCCCATTCTATCATTGCGGCTTCATATTCAGCTTTAGCTTTTAAATATCTATCTTTAATTTCTTCCATTTTAATCTCCTTATTGAAACTGGGCGAAGATAAGTTATTAAACAAACCGACATCGAGCGAAGCGAGATGGAGAGTTTGTTTAATAACGTCATTTAGTCTATTTAATACCCTTTAGTTTATTCTATTTATATGGTATCTAAAATTTTAACAACTTCCAGAAATTTTTTAACATTTATCAGAAATTTTTTAACATTTTATTATAGCACACTCAGAAATTTTTTAACATTCATCAGAAAAATTTTAACACTCAATCAGGAATAACATTTCTTACTACTTTAATAATAATATTAGTTTTATTTTCTTCATCTTTCGTATATTCCAAATCAATCAACTTTAATAATTGTAAAATACGCAATATATCTGTAATTACTACATTATTACTTGTTGTTGTAGTAGCTATTCCTATAAAACTTTTCATTTGTGCAATTAATACTTGATAAGGTTGTTCTCCATTTGCAATAAAACGTTTTAATAAATATACATAAATACTAATAGTATTTTGATTTAATGTATTATTTAATCTTCGTAAAGTATCAAAAGGCACTAATGAGCATAATGTTTTATCAACTGAACATAATTGATATCTTTTATTGGCTTCTTCATAATTTATTAAACCTATTTCTAATAAATGCTTAAATCGAGTTGAAACAGTTTGTCTAGTTAAATTTAACTTTTGAGCTAATTTAACATAACTAATATCAGATTTATTGACATATCTAATATTTTCATCACCTATATAAGACATTTCTTGCAATGTTCCATATAACAAATCATTATACTTCTTATCAGCAGTATATAATTCATTACTTGGAATTTGACGCGAATTTGGTTGTATCTTTAACATTTCTTATCCTCCTAACTTTGATATATAATATAAAAATTAAAATGTTAAAGATTAACATTCTTGTCCTTTATTACTAAATACTTCATTAGAAATTTTTTAACATTTATCAGAAAAATTTTAACACAATTTTTTAACATTTTTCTTGCCATCTTTAACAAAATATCTAAAATCGACTTCGTTTAAAACCGATTTCTTCTCATATTTTATCTCTCTAAGAAAACCTCCAAATTTTTTAACACCTAAACAAATAACTGCGGGAAACCGTTCTAAGTTACTACAAGTCTAGTCCTGTCCGCTTAAAAGACCATACAGGAGTAACTAAACTAGGATAAATTATACAATCTAAAATTTTATCATCTATATCATCATCATATATTATCCTATCAAATTTTTGCCCTCTGCAAGACTCAGACGCAACAACCGCTTTAATTAACATTCCATTAGTTAAAGCGCATTCCATATCATATTTATTTCTTTTTATATATTGAATTTTATCTGGTTCAATTTTATTAATATATTGGTCAAAAGCCATCAATGCTCTTTCTCTCGTTTTACCATAAATACCAATCTTAAATATCATAATAATTATCCTCCATATTATTTCCATTATAATCATCCCTCCATTACTTTTCTAAATATATTATATCAAAATTTTGGTCAAAAGTCAAAGATGTTGCTATCATTTTAATTAGAAATTGATTTTCTTTAAAAATTTTGTTATAATATTTATGTAATAAAAAAGATAGTTAAAAATGAAAGAGAGGTATTTTATTTGAAAGCAATTCAATCTGGCAATACTTTTCGTATTTATGACAATAGCATGAAAACTTATGACCAGCTTCCGCCTAACGCTTATCTTATCAATTTTAGCAAAGAAACGGGGTTTTACCTTACTCTTTATTCTGAGATTGATATTAAGGAAAAAGTGTATGGCGTTCATGAAGATAAGGTTAATAAAGTTTTAAATGCATTTAACCAGTTTAAGCGGAATTTAGGTATTATTTTGAGCGGAGATAAAGGTATTGGTAAATCTCTGTTCTCTAAAATGCTAGCTCAACGCGGAATTGAGCAAGGATTGCCGCTTATCATTGCAAACTGCTATATCCCTGGTATTGGTGAGTATATTAACAGTATCGAGCAGGAAGTTATTGTACTCTTCGATGAGTTCGATAAGACCTTTCAGAAATGTGGCGACCGTGACCCGCAGGCTGAAATGCTCACACTATTTGATGGTATTGCACAAGGTAAGAAGCTCTTTGTTGTTACTTGTAATGATTTAAGAGGACTTAATAATTTCCTTGTGAATAGACCTGGTCGTTTTCATTATCATCTTAGATTTGAATATCCGAACGCCGCAGCCATCACTGAATATCTTACTGATGCTCTTGATGAAGCATATCATAAGGAGATTCCCGCAGTCATTGCATTTGCAGGCAAGGTTGACCTTAATTATGACTGTTTGCGAGCAATCGCATTTGAACTTAACTGCGGTTTAAGTTTTAGAGAAGCTATCGCTGACCTAAATATTATCAATCTTGATGCTGACTACTATACTCTTGTTTTGGTTCTGAACAATGGCGAAGAGCTGAAGATTAATGAGAGATTGGATACGTTCAGTTCCGAGGAGACTTACTCAGAGTTCTATGACCCTGAGATGCATGAAGATTTATATTATGTTCACTATACTCCGTCTAACAATCATTATGATTCTCATAGCAACCATTGCTGTATTAATGGAGAAGATTTACGACTTGAACTTCAATCTCATATTAATCCTAAGAGTAAAGATGAGGATTATAAAAAGTTATATCAGAAATATAAGGATGTTAAGGCGGTTCGACTTGAGTTAAGACGCCAGAAGGCTAGAGGCATTCATTACCTTGTGTAGCGGCAATCGTGGGTTGATGGTAACATCGACCCACTTCTAAAATAAACAAAAGGAGAAATATTATGGGATTATTTCTAATCTTTTTAAATATATTATGTGCAGTTTTATATGGTATTTCAGCATATGCCAGTTATATAGCTGGCTCAACGGGGGGAGAGCATCAATTAATTTGCTTTGTTGTATTTGTTGGATAGCATGTGCAGTTCTTAATAGTATAAGTTATAGAAATAGAAGATAAAGAGCGGGCTAAGTCCCGCTCTTTATTTTTTTAAAAAATTTTGTTATAATATATACATAAGAAATGAAAAAGAAAAGAGAGGTTGATAGTTATGATGAACATGAGACTGATTGCAGAAACAGTAAAATTGGTAAATAGCTATTTTGAAGCAGAAAATATCATGGTTACTAATCAAATTATTGAAGCTCAGGCAATAGATTGGTACAATCATAGTGAAATTGTTGAAGTTGAAATGTTGGCTGCGGCAGTTATGAATTATGGTAACTACAGACCTGGTACAATGTGGAATGAACTTGAACAGCTCCGTGAATTTTATTTCCCATCTGAGCCTATTCAGTTTGGTTCTTGCGGATTTGATGAAAACTGTTATGAAATGTTAGCAATGGAAAACTTCAGTATTGGAGAGATTGAAGCAGCACAGAGAGATGCTATGTGGCAGTAAAAAAGAGAAGAGAGGTATATGAAAATGACGAAAGAACTTTGGTTAGAAAAAAATGGTTTTGGTACAGATGGCTTAACATGGTGTATCTTCGGTGAAGATACTTATGCGATTAAAGAGCAGCTCAAAGAACTTGGATGTAAATTCTCTCCACTCTTAAAATGGCACTCTCCTAAGGCTCTTGACTTGCCTGAAGGTTATGGAATGTTTTCCATTTCTTTTGATGAAATTGGTCAGTGGGATTTAATCAATGAGACAGTTTGCTATTTTGAGAAGTCAAAAGAACTGATTGAAAGAAAGTTTAGAGAAGCGGAAGGTCCCTCATTGTCAGAATATGTTGGAACTCCTGGAGAAAGACTTCGTAATATAACTGCAATTTATAAATCTTCTCGTGGTTTCTCTGGTAAATTTGGCTGGACTAACATTCATACTTTTCAAATGGGTGAAAATATATTGGTATGGTTTACTTCTGTTGACCTTGATTTTGAGAAAGGACAAGCAGTTGACCTTACTGGAACTATTAAAAAGCATGAAGAATTTCGTGGAGTTAAAACTACTCAGTTATCTCGTTGCATTATTAAAACAATAGGAGATTAAATATGATATTGATTATCATTATAATTGTAGGGTTAATAGGATTCTATGCGATAAAACAAACAATAGAAAATAAACTCTTGAATGATAAACTTAGAGTTCAACAAAGAATATATGAAAATTATATTTATTCTTTAAAAACTCAGATAGTTGCTTTACAAGAGGATAAGAATATATACAGTAGATTTCAGAAAGAAAGAGTAGTGTATAGAAACGCGGCTATGCCTGATGGAGTATTAGATGCAGTTAAAATTGCAATGAAAATCAGTCATCCGGACAATGGAGGTAAAACCGCGGACTTCATCAAGTATAATGAACTTTATAAAAAATTATCTAAATAAGTCTTTTAAAGAAGGCACTATTAAGTGTCTTCTTTTATTTTTTTAAAAAAATATGATATAATAAATTATATGAAAAAATATTTGTCAAATAATGTCGAGGAGACTTGCGAATGAATAGTAACGAGATTATAAAATTATTATCAGAGTGCGAGTTTGATGGAGAATTATACTCTGAAGTAGTAAATGAAAAAATTTTTGAACATCTGCCTGATGACTTTAGATATGATTGGAATGAAGGAGCATCTAAATTAGTAATTAAGCCATATAATGAAGATTATGTTATTAAAATTCCTTATAATGGTCAGTATTATGATTCATCTAAAAAATTTGAACCATTTCTTTCTGCTAATAATTCAGATAAATACTTTTGGGACTATTGTATGACAGAAACTTTAGTATGGAGATTAGCTAAAACAGAGAATATACATAAAGCCTTCGCAAAAGAACGAATTATTGGTATGATAAATGGTCATCCTATTTATATACAACAAAAGGTAGAAGTATTTACTGATTCAGATGCATACTATTTAGATGATGAAATTAAAAGAAAGAAAACCGCAGATTATTGTGAAAGAAAAGGGTTAAGAACATTTTATGAAGAAGCGTTAACATGGCAGGCGGATGCTCTTGAGTATTATGGACCTAAGCAATTTGATAAGATAATGTCTTTTATTGAAAGAAATAATATTGGAGATTTTCATAATAATAACTTAGGTTATATTGAAAATAGGCCAGTCTTTCTAGATTATTCAGACTTCTACGAATGATACTATAAGTCATAATTATGAGTTTCTATTGATTTTAATTAAAAATTATTATATAATATTTATATAAAAGAAAGAGAGGTAAAAATGAATGGGAGATTGTGATAACGCTAATTGTTGCTATTATTTAGATGGCAAGTGCGATGGTGCTAGAAACGGTTATACAATCGAAAATTGTGATGAACATTTTGTAGACAATGATACTGTTGGAACTGGCGAAGATGAAGATTATGAAGATTATGCTTTCGCTGATTATGACTGTGAATACGGATTGTTTGGAGATGAATAGGAGGTTCTAATTATGGCAAGGGATAGGGATTGTAAGTATTACATTTGTGAAAGAAACTGTTCCAAAGGGCGGGAAGGCACTTTTAGAAAACAGTGCCAAATTTGCTCAAAATATGACCCTGTACCTGGCGGACAGTCGGCTCGTAAAGACCTAAGACGAGAAAAAAGAGATAAATATCTCAAAGATAAAAGAAACTGGGCGTAAGCCTTAGTTCTTCTTTACTTTTAGAAAAATTTTTGTTATAATATTTATATAAAGATAAAGAAAGGAATTGATAAAAATGTTAAAACCATATGTTATTACAGCAACACATGGTAAGCATGAACAAAGTCTTCCTCATGATTTATATGTTTTAAATTGTGAAGGATATCATATGAATGAAAGAGAAAGACAGTTACAAGATATTATTTTTAAAGTAAAAAATTATCCAGATGATGTAATGCCAAATTTGGTTTTTTATGCTATTTGTAAAGAATGCGGAATTTTACCAGATAGTATTACTAATGCGGAAATGACGCGTATTCAAAACGCGATTAAAGGCTAGACCTTGAAAATTTTAAAAATTTTTGATATAATAAATACATAAGAAATAAAGAAAAAAAATAATTCAAAGAGAGAAAAGGAGAACTAACATGGCAGAAGTAAAGGTAACTAAAAAGGATTGGTATGCTCAGATTAGAGCGGTAGTTGAGGCATCTGATAATGAGCAGAAAGAAGGTATTCTTGGTTTTATTGACCATGAAGTTGAATTGCTTGAGGCTAAGGCAGCTAAGGCAGCAGAGAGAGCGGCTTCTAAGAAGGCTGATGGAGATGAGCTTCGTAATGCAGTACAGGCTGTTTTGACTGATGAGTTACAAACTATTGATGCTATTACAGCTCAGATTGAGGGCGAGGATATCACCAAGGCTAAGGTAACTGCAAGACTAACTCAGTTGGTTAAAGCTGGAGTTGCAACTAAAGATATGGTTAAGACCGAGGATGGTCGTAAGGTAACAGCATATAAGCTGGGTTCCGGTGATGTAGAAGAGGAAGTAACTGAGTAGTAAATAACACCTGATAAGGTAGAGGATTAGTTTAAACCTCTACCTTATTTTTATTTGGAGGATATTAATGAAATATTGTATAGATTTTCAGAAGGGTTTTAGATACATTAATGATGTTGATGAAATCACCATTATTTATCGTAGAAAAGATACTTCTTTAATTGATTTTTTATTAGAACATCAAAAGCAGAGAATTAATATTTATATTAAAGATGAAGAAGATTTTCTTGAGTATAATTGTATTAAAATATTTGATGCAATAGCAAAAGAACATCCAGAAATTGATTTTTGCTTTAAATTAAAGAAATATACAGATTCTACTAAAGATTTTTTAACTATCTTAAATAGTGAAGTAAAACATAAATATTTCTTTGAGGATTTTGTGCATGATTGGGACACTTTATGGGGATATATTAATCTAAAACCATCAAGTATTTATATTGCAGAAGAATTAGGATTTGAAATTAAAGCGGTTGCGGAATTACTTCATTCTTTCGGTATTGAAGTTAGATGTTTCCCTAATGTAGCTCAGTCCAGTTGGACTAAAACTTCAGGCTTAAAAAAATTTTTTATCAGACCAGAAGATACAGTTTGGTATGAACCATATGTTGATGTATATGAATTTTTTGGTAAACCAGATTCACTTGAAACATATTATAAAATATATGCAATAGATAAGAAATGGTTTGGTAAATTAAATGAAATTATTTTAAGTTTTGATGGAGAAATTGATAGCAGATTTTTGCTTCCAAGTTTCGTAGAACGCCGTTTAAATTGCGGCAAACGATGCTTGAAGGGGCGTGGATGTAGGATATGTGAAGCTACAGAGCAGCTTTCCGCCACATTAGAAAAACATAATCTTATGTTCACAGACTTTGAGAAAAATTGATTTTCTTTTTATTTTATAGTATAATATTCATATAAAATAAAGAGAGAGGTGCTAAGCTATGGAATTAAAAGGTGTAATAGCAATCAATAATATATTAAATGAGTTTTTACAGCAATTTGATTGCTCCGCAGATATTGGTGAGGATTTCTGTTACTGGGAACGTACAAGCGAGATTAACTATGCTTTTGTTGTAGCTTCAAACAACGATGTATGGTTTAAGGAGTTCACTCATAGCTTAATGCCGAATCTTAATTGTGATATTTTTCTCTTGTCTCTTTTTCATGAGATTGGTCATCATGAAACTATTGATGATATAGAAGATGATGTATTGAGAGAATGTTGGAAAGTTAAAGGTGAGTTAAATCAGAAGAAAACTTTTACAAAAGAAGATAACTTCAGATATTTTAATTTACCAGATGAAAAAGCTGCAACTGAGTGGGGACTTCAGTATATGGTTAATCATGAAGCAGAAGTTGCAGACTTGTGGAGAAAATTGCAGCCTGCTATACTTAATTTTTACAGGCTGAATGATATCCATTGATTTTTTATAAAAATTTTGATATAATATTTATATAAGAAATGAGAAAGAAAAGAGGTTAAAGATATGGCAAGAGGAGCAGCATCTAAAGAGCAAGTAATGGCTGGTATTTTAGCAGCATTCCCTGGCTCATTTAAGTATGATAAAGAAATTCGTATTCCTATGAATGAGGACGGAGAAATTATTCAGATTAAGTGTGTATTAACTGCGGCTAAGGTAAATGTTGAAAATGGCGGTGATACTGCGGTGCCTGGTGCAGCAACAGCAACTAAGACTGTAACGGCTTCAGTAAGTTCTGCGCCTGCTGGTTTTATGAATGAGCCTACTGCGGAGGAGAAACAGGCAGTAGCTGATTTAGTAAGTAAGTTAGGTTTGAGTTAAGGAGAAACTACTTATGGAAATGGAAAAGATAGCAAATGAGTTTTGGAAACAACATAGAGGGCAAGGAAGAGTTGTAAAAGTGAATAGTTATTCGTTTGTCTGGGAAACATTACCCGATAAGAATGGCAACACTAAACAGGTAACTTATATGCTATCTTATTTCATTGAATTTTAGGAGGGATATTATGGCTCATGTATATAAAGTAGATGAATGGCAGAGTCCAACAGGAAAATGGCATTGTAATGATGTTAAAGATTTAGCGGGAGTATCAGGAAAATGGTGGGTTCCTGCTCGTATGTTAGGAATGTCATTAACAGATTATATTCTCTTATTAAAAGATGAATTTAAAGCTGATATTGAATCATATTATGAGCCTACAGATGTACTTCTTTTCTCATGGAAGAAACAGACTGATTGCCATAGATATGTTTTATGGATTAATGCTGTGGCAAGAAAGGCTAATTATATTGTGTAAATTTTAAAATATCTTATAGACAGTCCAGATGGAGTCTTAAAACTTACTGGTGAGCGTTTACGGTGATAGGTTGTCGGTGCGGAGTGGCTCCTGCTTAAGGAGATATGTATAGATTGGAAATACCTCCAAGAACGAAGACAGATAAAGAACCTTCCTTTGGCGAAATCCAAAAGAAAAACTACCTTACAGAGATGCGTTTACGACGATGCAGTAGGGATTATGCGGAGGTACCCAAGTGGTGATGGGGCTGTTCTTATAAAGCAGTTGCCGTGAGTTCGATTCTCACCCTCCGTACTAAGAAGGTAGCTCAGATGGGAGAGCGCCTGGATAAAGAAAATGGATTAGATATAATCCGAAACTGCAACTCTTTTTTCTAAAGGGACCAGGATGTCGTGGGTTCGAGCCCCACCCTTCTTATTTGGCGAGATGGCGGAATGGAAAGACGCACCGGAACCCAATCGGGTTTAGGAATAAACCATCGCGGCACTACGGACTGAAAATCCGGCGACTTCAGTGTCATGTAGGTTCGAGTCCTACTCTCGCCACTATAAAAATTAAAGGAGAAATATTATGCGCTGGCTAGGCGGACGAAGAAAATTTGATATATGGTAAATTAACTTTTAAGGAGAAAATTATTATGTATCAAATTGAAAATAAAAGTGATATTTTTGTAGAACATTATGTAGGACGATTTCGTCATACATATAAAATTGACCGTATTGGAACTGAAAAAAATCTGATTGTGTATCTTGCAAATGGGTTTAAATCTTTTAGTTATTATGATAGTTATGATAATTGGAATGACTATGGCTATATGGGATATGGCAATTCTCGTTTTGCTGAGCATTTTTTTGATGGCTATGGTAGAGATATAAACGGATATGCCTATAAAAAAGATGCTTGGACATATTATTGTCAATATATTCGCGGTAAAGAGACTAAGGTCAAAAAAGATTATTCTTATTGGCGTAGAAATCAAACTTATAAAGGCACTTTTAGAAGAACACCAGTAGAAGGAATACGTAAATGGCGCGGAGGTCCATCTGTCCGCCCTCGTCATATTAAACAGATTAAAGCTCTGTATGCAAATCCTGAATATAGAGAGTTTAATAGAGGAAGCCATAAAGAAGTTCCTAATGGTTGGTGGGATGATTGGCATCGTTGCAAAGAGAAAAATTGGAAATCTCAAAGTAAAAGACGCCATCAATGGAAAGGGGATGTTAGTATGTAATACTTTATAAAAGGAGGTATTACAACTATGTCGAAGTCTTACAAAAGGTTCCCAATAGTAAGACAGGAAACAGAAGATTATCGTTATCTGAACCGGCAACTCAGACATGATAAGCTTGCGGAAATTCCAAAAGGAAGCTCATACAAAAAGTTTAATACAAAAGCACATGAATGGGCATACAGATGGAGCAGAGAACAAGCTATTCAAGATTGGAATGAGAATACTTGGATAAGAGAAAGATATTCCTATGATGAATGGATGAATTATTGGAATTCTTTTTTAAGAAAATAATTTTTGACCATTTGATTATTTTCTACTTGTTCTGATAGTTTTTGAGTTTTTCGCAAACAACTAGAAGAAAGGTATGAAAAAAAAATGAAACTAAAAAGAATTATTGCGGCAGGAATTTTAATTTGTTCCTTTGTCATTTCGCCTTGTGCGTTAGCCTTAGAAAGTCAATCCGCGGAAGTGACGGTTGAAAGTACCTCTATTCCAGATGAAAGTAAAATAGAGGTAGCAATTCCGCAGATAAGAGAAATTGAGACAAATTTGGTTAAACAACAAGAGACAGAAGTAAAAGAAAATGAAACTTATAAAGAGGTGTTTGATTATGTTTATACGACAAAGCGTGTGAACATACGAACTTATATTGGAATTGAAAGTGATATATTATTAACTGCGGAAGCAGGAACTAAATTACAACGAGTTGGAATTAATATAGAAGTTGGTTGGGATTTAGTAAGGATAAATAATTGTGATTATTATATTTCAAATGAATATATTACAACTGAAGAGCCAGAACAATTAGCTGATAGTATAGAACAGCAATTAGAAGATAGTAAAATTTCAGCATCAGATTTACGTTATATGTCTGCCATAATATGGGCAGAAGCTGGTAACCAATGTGAGGCAGGACAACAAGCAGTTGGTATTGTAGTAATGAATAGAGTAGCATCAGAAACATATAAAGATACTGTTTATGATGTCATTAATGAACCTTATCAATTTTCTCCAGTTAAAAATGGTTCTTTTGCAAAAGCTTTAAATTATTATGATAGTGGAGAAATGCCAGAATGTGTTATAGATGCAGCTAAATATGCTTTACATGGTAATACAACTGTAAATTATAATGGTACAACATATGACCTTGATGGTTATTTATGTTTTAGTAGATATGTAAAAAATGCTAAACTTACTATTCAAGACCATATGTTTAAGTGATACTCGGTTTTATACTTATGCTCTTATCCGAGTTAAGCGGAGCATAAGAATTTTAGGTCTCTCGTCTAGTGGTCTAGGATAGCGGTCTCCAAAACCGTTGACCAGGGTTCGAATCCCTGGGGACCTGTTTAAGCTTCTTAATTGATTTTATATAAAAATTTTGATAAAATATTTATATAAACAAAAGGAAGTGATAGAAATGAATAAAGTAAAATATTTTATTTGGGTAGATGATGAAAGAGTTTTGCCTCATTATATTGATGGGATAGCAGAAAATTTCATAGTTTGTAAAACTTATAAGCAAGCTATTAATGCTCTTGATACTTATTGTGCTATTGGCAATGTATATCTTGATTTAGACCATGATTTAGGTTGCAGACAGAATGGATATGATATTGCAAAATATATAGTAGAGAATCAGATACCTTTATATGGTTTTTCTTGTCATTCATTTAATCCTGTTGGTAGAAAGAATATTGAAGATTTACTCCAGCATTATGGATATAAGAAAGGAATATAAAATCATGGGGTTAGGCTTGTTTTTAGGCGGAACTGCTTTGGGATTTATTGGCAGTTTTGTTGCAATAACAGTAATTGCTTTTAAGATTGCAATTAATGATTTTAATGTTTTACCTATGTAATTATTTGAATTTTTAAAAAATTTTTGATATAATATATATATGATAAGAAAGAAATAAGAAAAAGGGTTGAGAGTATTATTTCTTATAAAGATTTTTCAAACCAGAAACCCTGAGTTTAATAAGGGAGTGTGAGTATTATCACCGCATTCATTTGTTAAGCAACAGACCACGGGAAACTAAGGAGTGCTGTATAGGAAAAAATTCTTATCAAAAGTTTTTAATTGATTTTCAAAAAAATTTATGATATAATATATACATAAAGAAAAAGAAAAAAAGATTTTGTAAAGACACTTGTTCCTGCAAATGTGAACAAATAACAGATATTAAAGAAAGTGTGTTAAAAACACAATGCGGTAGATTTACATATGGCATATGAGTTGGTATCCGCTATAATAACAAACTCGTTGCTAAGTGTCTTGTTTATTTTGGACCGTAGCTCAGCTGGTAGTAGCATCTGACTGTTAATCAGAGGGTCGTGGGTTCGAGCCCCACCGGTCCAGTTTTATCAATTACTTGATAAAAGTTTAGAGTTTAAACTAGAAAAACTTAGGTTTTAGAGATTGCGGAACGTGTGTTTCCTCACTTAGTTGACCTGTTAGAAATCGAAAAACTTAAAGATGTCTGCATACGTCGCGAAAGGTTGGTTTCCGAAATGCGTGAAAAAAACAAAAACAAGTAACTTAGGTACCAAGTTGCGAATCCTGTCAGGCTATGAGAACAGTTGTGAATGGCTGCAAAGAAAAAGCACAATGGGATATGAAGAAAAATAAAACTGGGAATATTCTTCAAATTGATTTTTTAAAAAAATTATGATATAATATTTATATAAGATAAAGATAGTTATTCAGTTGGTGAGCAGCTGATGGCTAATTGAAGCATCAGCCGAGAGGTTCAATTCCTTAATAACTACTATGGTTTGGCGGTTCGTCCTCAAACATAAAACCGATGCTACCGCGGCTGACTAATAGCGGATATCGCTCCTTCGTCTAAATGGTAAGGATAGAAGCCTCTCAAGCTTCAGATGCTGAGTTCAAGTCTCGCAGGAGTGATTTGTTTTTCTAATTTTTGTAACCTCTCTTAATAAGGATTGCGGTTATTCCTTCTAATTAACCGTTTAACGCCCCATCGTCTAACTGGTCTAGGATATCAGCCTTTCACGCTGGAGATACGGGTTCGAGTCCCGTTGGGGTGATTTTCTGTAAAGCTACTTAAAGATTTTGTATAGTTGCTAGTGACTTGCTAAACATAAGTAGATAAATCAGAATGACTGTTTTGCGGCTGTTAGAAAACCGTTTTCTCAATAGGAGGAAAAGCGAGGATAAAATCTCCTATTCTTAGATGAGAGGAAAATGCTAAGCGTGTGGCTGCGTCAATAGCTACTAGAGAGTCATGAATCTCTAGTAAAATATCGCGGGGTAGAGGAGTGGCTCCTTGCTAGCCTCATACGCTAGAGACGTGGGTTCGAATCCCACCCACCGCAATCAGAAGTTGACGGATGTAGAGGTTCTGCAGAATGCTTTGCATGAAGGCTTCAGAAGTTGCTTAACTTATGAATGAGATACCTTTGGCAGAAGTTAAAGGGTAACTGCTTCCTGCGGCGGGATAGAGTCGCACTGACATTACTCTTTCGAGGGAGGAGAAAGAGGGCTTGAGCCAGAGCGCATAAACCAAGTGCCTAAATCTTGGAGCGATAGATACTGGTGCTGTCGCCAACATAAAGTTGTTTTTT
>ENA-OOZQ01001456-OOZQ01001456.1-human-gut-metagenome-genome-assembly--contig:-NODE-1456-length-14371-cov-2.669880_pt1 | contig 14371 bp, 8 predicted proteins | sample MGYA00241188_ERZ501399 | MGnify/ENA primary metagenome ERZ501399 (study PRJEB25962, sample SAMEA2042658) | human gut metagenome | biome: human gut; feature: human-associated habitat; material: faeces... | reverse complement strand
TAATTGATTTTAGCAAAACAAATTCGATTCTAAACCAGTACATATCCGAAATTAGAAATGTAGAAGTTCAGAATGACCGCCTGCGTTTCCGCCGTAACATAGAACGGATCGGAGAAATCATGGCTTATGAAATGAGTAAAGAGTTTAAATACTCGGTAAAGAACATCCAGACACCACTGGGAATCGCTCCGGTCAGTACACCGGACAACAATTTAGTAATCAGTACGATCCTGCGTGCAGGTCTTCCTTTCCATCAAGGTTTCCTTAGTTATTTCGACGGAGCGGAGAATGCGTTTGTTTCCGCTTACCGCAAATATAAAGATACGCTAAAATTCGATATACACATAGAATATATCGCTTCTCCCCGCATTGATGACAAAACGCTGATTATCACCGACCCTATGCTGGCAACAGGAGGGAGTATGGAACTTAGTTACCAGGCAATGCTGACCAAAGGCCACCCGGCCGAAATTCATGTTGCTTCGATTATCGCCAGCCAAAAGGCTATCGATCATATAAAGAATGTATTTCCGGAAGACAAGACGACAATCTGGTGCGCTGCCATCGATCCTGAAATCAACGAACATTCTTACATTGTTCCGGGACTGGGCGATGCAGGCGATCTTGCCTACGGCGAAAAAGAATAAACGTTTAAAGATTCTTCCGATATTGCTGCGGTGAAACCCCAACCTGCTTCTTAAAGAACGTACCGAAATAAGAAGCATTAGGGAAGCCGAAGGCATTTGAAATCTCCTGAATATCTTTCTGCGTATTTTTAAGCAATGAGATGCTCTTACGAATGATAGCTTTGAATACAAGTTCCTGCACGGTATATCCGCAGATACTCTTAGAAACGGCAGAAAGATATTTAGGAGACAAACACAATTTATCCGCATAAAACTCAACACCCCGTTCCTGCATATAATATTTTTCGATTAACTGGATCAAGTGAATAAAGACTTCATTTTTGCGTCCTCCCACTTCCCGCCCGTCATTGACGAGTTTGCGATTATAAATAGAGCAAATCCTGTACGTCAATGCAAGTAGAAGTAATTTCTGCTCATAAAGTTTAAATGAATTTTCTTCCGACTGTAACACATTGTCCAATAAGGACATATACTTTACAATCTCTTCTTCCTCACCAGTAGACCATACACAAGAAGGTTCTTCGGGAGTAAGGCGGGAATACATATACATGGAAACAACCAGATTCCCCATAATATCCCGGATCGGTTCTATCTGATAGATCAAAATCCGCACCTCCATGTCTTCCGACTCTTGCAAAACCTGAAACTCGCCGTCTTCGGGAATAAACAAACTTTCGCCTGCTCCTGCGAAATGCTTTTTCTGATTAAGCGAAAACTGGAAATTACCCTGGCGGCAAATAATCAGCCCCAGCCCTTTCATTTGGAAAGGTTTCTTCAGTGAGGGTGGAAAATTTACAAATATCCCTTCGGAGCTACATATATTTTTCCCACTTAACAAATCGCGATCAAACTGCAATAAACGATCTTGTCCGCTATCCATCATACTAATATATTAACAGATCATTATCAAAAACGACGCTAAGTTAGCAATTTTCGTTTAGGATAAGGAACAACGAGCACAAATATCATACAAATTAACCCACCATAAATTGTCCATCCCGCCATCTCTTTGAGTGCAGAGAGCGTGGCCTGCACCTGAATACGCCCTTTGGTAGATATAGCAGCCATGTTACGGGCTTCCGTCTCACTCTTTCCCTGATATTTCATACCTTGTACCGTACCAAGGAAGGAAGTGGAAGCATCCGGATTAAGCAAGTCCACATTTTGCGCATAACGGGTTATATAGTGTTGTTGCCGCTCCTGCAAAACATTTGTATAAATTGCTCCGCCGATACTCGGTCCCACAACCATACGCACAGTAAGCATAATACAGATCCAGGTGGAAAGATATTTAAAAGGCATACGTTGATTGGCATAAGCAGCCGTCAGCGCATACAGAATCATCATGCCTGTGGCACGGATGATAACTGCATATTTCAGACGCTCGTAAACTCCTGCTGTCTGTACCTCGAAATACATGAAAACAGCTGATAAAGACAGGAAGAAGAATCCCATCGCAAACAGATACTTAAAATGTAATCCTTTACCTCCCAACACCATAGCAATCACGGCGCCAATAGCATAACCTACCATACACCAATTACCTAATGAAGCATTTTGCAGATTATCGAGATGCATCCCCACTCCTGCAAACACATTGACAAACATAGCACTGGAGTTTATCACCATCAATAATAAGTAAAGTAATGCTCCCATACGTATAGTACGCAGTTTGAACGCATCCAGCAAAACATAAGGCGATCGGCGCGTTACGTCCATATATAGAAAAATTCCCGCAAAAAGAATACTTACAGCTGTCGCCCAACGGATAGATTCGTCATCATACCAGTCGAGTACTTTTCCATAAACCAGCACATACGTGAGACAAGTCAGCGAGATGCAAAATGCAGTGACATTACCGAACTTACGGAAATTAATAGGAAACCTTCCGGGAAACTTATAATTCGGCATGGTAATAAACAAGAGCAAAATAGAGATTAGGAGAATCCCCATCATAAAGTAATACACATATTTCCACTCATATTCAAAGGACAGCCAAGCCGTCAATGCTGTGCCCGACTGTCCTAGAATCATAAAAAACAGATAAACAGCCGGCTGACTCACACATCTTTCAATGTCCAATTTATTCCAACCGGCAGTATCTTTCGGCTCCAACCCCGGAGTAATATTGCGGGTAGCTTCCATTCCACCCGCATACCAAATGAGTGTGAACAGATTGACCATCATCAGTACCATACGCAAGAAACCCGTCAGAAGACTACAAAGCGCCAACAGAAAAACGCTGTCTGTCTTTGCACAGATATAACTGAATATATACATGAACGCAAACCCGACAATACACATCATCTTCTCCCGCCGCACACACACCAACTGATATAGGAAAGGAGCAAAGGCTGCCATACCAATAGAAGTAACAAAGTTGGCAAACTGGATATGCTCGGATATAATGCCAAGCCCGCTCATCATTTCGGTGCTATTCACCGAATAAACCCCGCCTACCGTAAGAATCGGCAGAAAGAAAAATAACAGAATGATAATACCCAACGGTTTGGGCATCCAGCTATAGAAAGGATAATTTTTAGGATAAGAGGGCATTAATCTTTGATTTATGAATTATGATTTATGAATTATAGGTGCGCGGTGGTTAGAGTTTGGCTTTCACTACTACCATCATGCCTGCTGCTAATCGTTCGTTGTCTTCTTTCGATAAATCGGTGAAGTCGATGCGTACGGGGATGCGCTGTTGGATCTTCACAAAGTTGCCTGCGGAGTTATCGGTCGGCACTAATGAATATTTGGAGCCGGTAGCTCCTGATATAGAGGTGACTTTGCCTTTAAACTCTTTATCGCTAATGGCATCTACTGTGACAAATACTTCCTGTCCGATATGCAGGTTCTCGATTTGTGTCTCCTTATAATTGGCAACGATCCATTTCTGGGTATCAGGAAGAATATAGGTGATGGTCTGCCCTGCCGAAATAAACTGTCCTTCCTCTAATGAGCGACGGCCGAGTTTTCCGTCACAAGGAGCTATTACAACCGTATAGGAAAGATTCAACCGGGCCATTTCGAGCGCAGCTGTTGCTCTTTGAATAGCCGCTTCGGTATTCATGCGACGGTAGGATACTTCATCTACACCGGAAAGAGCTGCTTTTTTCTGCCTTTTCGTAGCTTCCAGCTTCTTACGCGTAGCTTCATAATCAGTGACAATCTGTTCAAGTTGGATAGGAGTAGCCGCATTTCGTTTCACGAGGTTCTCATACCGTTTCCGGTCTTTTTCCAGTTTCGCCAACCGTACTTCAATTTCGGCAATAGACGCATCGTAAACAGATGCTGTTGTCTGCGTAGTATTGAGTGTTGCATTGATGACGGTCGCACCAGCTTGCGCATCTTTCAAGGCAGCTTCAGCCTCCATTACGCGAATTTTATATTCACGATCATCCAGTACCAGCAAAGTATCTCCTTTATGTACCTCCTGATGTTCTGTAAAGTAGATTTTATCAATGTAACCTGAAGCACGTAGATTGATAGGAGACACATATTGTTCTATTTGTGCATCGTTACTAGTCTCCGTCTGGCTATAATTCAAAAAAAGGCAGATCACTTCAATCACTCCCCAAACAATAATAGCCACTCCGAGAAGGCTGATAGCAATCTGCCAGCGACGAAGTTTCTTCATTTTTTTTGCTTTCTCCTGATGAGTAGCGGAAGGAAGGTTATTTTCCATTGTTTCCATATTTATGATTGTTATTTGCGTATTATTTGACTAATGATTCTATTTGTCCGGTCAGTTTAAGCAGCATCAGGTTAGTCACCCGATAGTTATAATGTGCGCTGATATAGTTGTTTTGAGCTTCGCTCATCTGCATTTCATCTTGCAGCACTTCCGTCATGGAAGCAATGCCTTCCCGGTAACGGTCGGAAGTGACTGCGTACACATCTTCGGCAAGCAAGTAGTTATCCTTCTGTTTCTTAAAGTTACGCTGATTGTTCATCAGGTCGTTCACAGCATTCAGATATTGAGTTTGCAAATTCTTCCGGGCATCTTCCCATGCCAGTCTTTTGTTCTCTATATCGATCATCGCCTTCTTTATTTTATAGGTTTTATCCAGTCCGTCGAAAATCGGAATACGCAAGGTTAGCCCCACTCCATAGGAACGAAACCATTGATTGGACGGACCGGAGTGGAACCAATGATAACCTTTATCCGTATATGCGGCATATCGCCAGCTACCTGTCAGACTAAGAGAAGGGATATATCCATTAGTAATGATCTTCTTTTGCCGTTCCGCCAATTGCACTTGCGATTGTGAGAGTTGAAGTTCATAGATATTTTCCGACAAGCCGGTCAGGGCTACTGTAGTAATGCTATCGGTATTTACCGGTGTCAGCGCGATTTCCTTTTCAGCCGGATAATCCATAATGTATTTCAGCATATTCAATTGCTGTTTCATCATTGCTTGTGCATTGTCATATTGCACCTTCAGATTTTCCAAATTGATATTGACTCTTTTCAGATCGACTTCCATAGACATTCCGTTATCGAAAAAAGCCTGTGTAATATCTCTCAACTCCTCAAGACGGGTGATATTTGCTTTTATCAGCATGATTTGTTCGGCGGTGACCTGTCCGAGATAATACATCTTACTGATTTGAAGAATAACATCTTCCCTGGCTTTTCCATAAGACAGACGACTGATTTCTTCCATCACTTTAGCTATGGACATAGAAGTATAAAGAGTCTGATTAAAAAGTGGCATCTGCATTTCCAGTCCTGCATTAGCAGAATGTTGCAATGTTTTCGTTATATTATAGGGAACTCCGTAAGATGAACCGTCTGTGACTGACACCGGAGGTTCAAAATTGTTATTATAACCGGCTATCGCATTAATTTGCGGCAGCAACTTCGAACGGTTTTCAGATACGCCATATTTACTTTTTTGTATTTCTTTACGTTTCCCTTCTAACGACAAGTTATTGTCAATACCAATGCGGAGACAATCCTCTAATGTCAGAATCTCTACCTCCTGTGTGTTCCCACGTAACACGAACAAGAAAAAAAAGGAAAAAATGAATAGTAGTCTTTTCATAACATAATGCTCTATTATTGGCTACAAATTTAGTAGCTTACAGCATAATAAGACTATCCACAAACTATTTGTTTATATTCATATTTTCCTTTTTCAATGAACAAACAATAAACAACTACTCTCATAAAACATCACACTTAATATGTTTCTATGAACAGCGTTTGTTTTTTCATATTTTTTTAGTGAATGTAAAATAAGGGCGGCGCTCTTTGTGAGGAGGAGTGCCGCCCTTATTTTATAACCTTACAATACATTATGAAGGTTAATGACTATTACATTTCGCTTAAGACTTCTTCGCAATCTTGCTGCGCTGCATCAACGCAAAGATTATAACTCCGATCAACAACAAAGTCAGTGCCGCATAAGCAATACTTTCTGTAACCTGTATGCTTTGTGGATCAAACCACATTTCGATGGTATGTTCCCCTGCCGGTACATTTATCGCACGCAAGATATAATCTGCACGGGCAATATCGACAGGCTGACCGTCAATAGTCGCCTGCCATCCCGGATAATATATTTCGGAGAAGACAACAACTCCGTCTTTAGGAGTGGAAGCCTTGTAGACCAAACGATTCGGCTCGTAACTAGTCAACTGGATGGTAGATAGAGAATCTTTATATCCTTCTGTCACACCTTTCAATTGTTCTTTAAACTTCACATCCACTACGGCTGTTTCTGTTGGAAGAATATCATTCAAAGCATCAATTTCTTCATTTGCATTATTTACATACTGCACCTTGTCTACGAACCATGCATTGCCGTATGCATAAGGATTTACCACAGGAACAGCCTGCCCTTGCTCGCCGGCAGGGAAAATGAAGTATTTTGTATTCAGCATATTCAGTACACGGAATTTGGAAACGTCTACACTGTCCATCTGTCCGCCGGCAGGAGCCACCGCCTGATAGGGTTCCTGCATTTCGGGCATGATATGATGATCGATCATTTCCTGATAGCGACGGAGTTTCGCTGCGTGATAACCACCGACACTTTTATGCCAGTATGCCGTGTTGTTTTCATTAAACGTATTACCGGGGAAGCCTATAAAGTTCAACACACGATAATTTAAAGTAGTATCCTGAAGGATCATCTCATCCGCCTGTGTTTTAACAAACGCTTCTGTCTGTTTGGATTTCGGCACAAACTGTTCGTCATTCAAATAGCGTTTATTAATGCTCCACATATCTATCAAACATAAAAGCGCAATACCAGCCAATGTGAAAGAGGCTTTCAACTTCCGCAGTTGATACAAGAATAAGAACAGGCAACCGATCACTATAATAAAGAAGCTGCGCCATGCATCCGAAGCAATAATGGCTTCGCGCATTTCAGTCAGATTGGCCACAAACGGAGCCAAATGTTCGGCAGGAAGTGCTTGTTTCAAAGCAGTCATCTCCTGTGTCGTTATAAAGCTGGAGAAGAAAGTGCCCGGGGCGACAGCTAAAATGAGTGCCACACCGGCAGTTAGTACCAACGCAGCAATCACTCCTCTGCAGTTCTTTTCCTGTTTCAGCATATCCGGTTTACTCAAAATCTCTTTCAAGGCAAAAATCGCCAACAAAGGTATTGTAAATTCAGCTATTACCAGAATAGAAGATACAGCGCGGAACTTATTATACATCGGGACATAATCGATAAAGAAGTCCGTCAGCCCCATGAAATTCTTTCCCCATGAAAGCAGAATCGAGAAGATAGTAGCTCCCAGCAGCGCCCATTTAAGAGGACCTTTCACTATAAAGCACCCCAATACAAAGAGGAACATCACAAATGCCCCCACATATACCGGACCGGCTGTCCACGGCTGCTCACCGAAATATTGAGGTAACTGTGAGTAAATACCGTTATACATTGGATTGGCCTTTGCCATAGCAGCTTCGCTCTGTGACATCGTAGATCCTGATCCTCCCCCCTTTACATTCGGAACCAGCAACGTCAACGTTTCACCGATACCATAACTCCAGTTGGTTATATAATCACGATCCAATCCGCTACTAGTCTGACTGGCAGCAGCTCCCTCCTGCTTCAATTCACTCTTGCCGCGCATCGTCTCCTTACTATATTCATACGTATGATACAGATTGGAAATATTGATGCAGACTCCTACCACGGCAGCCAGTGCTAAAACCCCGCTAGCCTTGAAGAAATGAGGCAATTCTTTCTTTCTATAAGCATCTTCAAAGTAAGCTCCTACAAAAAACAGGATCACAAACATGAAATAATAGCTCATCTGAATGTGATTCGACTGAATCTGAAGGGCGATGAACAGGGCCGTAACGATTCCGCCCAACAGGTATTTCTTCCGGTAAGCCAGAACGACACCTGCAATCGTAGGTGGTATATAAGCCAATGTCACAAACTTCCAGATATGCCCTGCCGGTATCAGAATGAAGAAATAGGAAGAGAATGCCCATATCACTCCGCCTAATCCTGCCAGCCAGGCCGATATTCCAAACGCCCGCAAGAGGATATAGAATCCCAGCATCATGATAAAAGTCAGCACTACATAATCCGGGAGAAAGAGGCGATAAACCTTCTCCACCCCTTTCAGGGACGTTGTCGAGTCGTAACTCGGAGACATCTGATAAGTAGGCATACCTCCAAAAATCGAGTTTGTCCAGCGCGTACGTTCTCCGGTACGCTCGAGATACTCTTTCGATTCTTGTCCTGCACCGACTCCGGCAGCCGTGTCATGCTGAAACAAGATACGACCTTCGATATCAGCCGGAAAAAAATAGGCGAAAGAAAGAATGATAAAAGCCAGAATGGCTATTAAGTCAGGAAGAAACTTTTTCATTTACGATGACACGATTTACTATTTACGATTGAAGTTTGAATATAAAAATAAATACGACCGGACAATCTAACATTTACAATTGATAACAGTGGAATATCGATCTCCCTTATTTATCAATCGTAAATGGTAAATCGTCTAATCGTAAATCAAATTAGTATCTATAATGATCTGCTTTATAAGGTCCGTCCACCGATACACCAATATAAGCGGCCTGTTCGGGAGTCAGCTTAGTCAGTTTCACACCGATCTTTTCAAGATGCAGGCGAGCCACTTCCTCGTCCAGATGCTTCGGCAAGCGATATACATTGATATCATATTTCTTGTTGAACAGTTCTATCTGCGCCAATGTCTGATTGGTAAATGAATTACTCATCACGAATGACGGGTGTCCTGTTGCACATCCCAGATTTACCAGACGACCGTCGGCCAACAAGATAATGCTATGTCCATCCGGGAAATAATAACGGTCTACCTGCGGTTTGATATTCACACATTTGATGCCCGGATAATGTTTCAAAGCATCTACCTGAATTTCATTATCGAAATGGCCGATGTTGCAAACGATAGCCTGGTCTTTCATTTTCTCCATGTGGTCGATACGGATAATATCGATATTACCTGTCGTAGTCACGAAGATGTTACCTTCCAGACAAGCCTCTTCCATCGTCACTACTTCGAAACCTTCCATTGCAGCCTGCAGTGCACAGATCGGGTCTACCTCCGTCACGAGCACCCGCGCTCCATAAGAACGCATGGAGTGAGAACAGCCTTTACCCACATCACCATAACCGCATACCACTACTACTTTTCCGGCAATCATCACATCTGTTGCACGCTTGATTCCGTCGGCCAACGATTCGCGGCAACCGTACAGATTATCAAACTTAGATTTCGTTACCGAGTCGTTTACATTGAATGCCGGGAACAGCAATTTGCCTTCTTCCTGCATCTGATACAAACGGTGTACGCCTGTCGTAGTCTCTTCAGATACGCCACGCACTTCTTCCGCTACGCGATGCCAGCGAGTACTGTCTTCTGCCAACACTTTCTTCAAGATAGCATTCAGTTCTATTTCATCCTCCGCGTGTACTTCCTTATCCAATACGGCAGCATTATTTTCAGCATCATAACCCACGTGGATCATCATTGTTGCGTCACCGCCATCATCTACAATCACATTCGGTCCCTTGCCGCCGTCAAAGCTCAATGCCTGCAACGTGCACCACCAATAATCGGCAAGAGTCTCGCCCTTCCATGCAAATACCGGTACACCGGCAGCAGCTATCGCAGCAGCAGCATGATCCTGCGTTGAATATATATTACAAGAGCACCAACGTACTTCAGCTCCTAAAGCCACTAATGTTTCAATCAGCACAGCCGTTTGAATGGTCATGTGCAACGACCCCATAATGCGGGCACCTTTTAACGGTTTGGATTCTCCATACTTTTCGCGAAGAGCCATCAGGCCGGGCATTTCTTTTTCTGCCAAATCGATTTCCTTGCGTCCGAAACCAGCAAGTGTAATATCTGCCACCTTATAGGGCAGAGTAGAGAATAATTCTGTAGACATATTGTAAATCATTTATATATAATGGATGCAAAGATAGAACATTCTGATTAGTAGGGCAAAAGCTATCCGTTTTTTTTATATTATAATAACTAGGGAGGCTGTCAGCATTTCGGAATATTGTTTTATATTTGCAACAGATAAAACAACTTCTACAACATTCTAATGAATAATAATGAATCTTCTATGAGAAATTACGAAAACAAAACAAAGGAGGATCTTTTAGAAATAATCGAACAATTAGAGAAGAAAATAGATTTCCTTTCCTCTCATTCTTCAGATTCTTCCTCTCCCTCCAAAGGACGTTTTCGTGATAAATATAGTACCCGGATACTGGATGCTCTTCCTGACATGCTCACCGTCTTCGACCATGACGCCAATATTATAGAGCTTGCTTCTTCTCCGGCAACTAATCACGTAGAAGGTATCAGCCACAACAATATCACTACCACTAACGTAAAAGACATTCTGCCCAAAGAGGCTTATGAAAGTGTCCGCAAGAATATGGATAAGGTGATTCTCACAGGAGAAAGTTCAACAGCCAGACACGATCTTATGTTGGATGGTGTTTTACATCACTACGAAAACCGTATCTTTCCTTTGGATAAAGAGTATCTGTTGTGTATGTGCCGTGATATATCCCAACAATGGGAGGCGGAACAGACGAATGCCCAACAACAGAAAGAACTAAAGGCCGCCAGAATCAAAGCAGAAGAGTCGGACCGGCTGAAATCTGCTTTTCTGGCAAACATGAGTCATGAAATACGTACCCCGCTCAATGCCATTGTAGGATTCTCCAAACTAATCACTTACGCAACATCTGCAGAAGAGAAGAATCAATATTCGGAAATCATCGAACGAAATTCGGAAATGCTGCTGAATCTATTCAATGATATTCTGGATCTGGCATCGCTTGAAGCTGATTCTCTAAAATTCAATATCCGCCCGATCAAATTAATAGATATCTGCCTGCAGCTGGAACAACAATTCTGCCATAAGACGCAAAACGGTGTCAAACTTATTTTGGACGACGTAGATGTAGACATGTATACTTCGGGAGACTGGAATCGCATCATACAAATTATAAGTAACTTGCTTAGTAACGCTACGAAGTTTACCCCGAAAGGAGAAATTCATTTCGGATATCGGGAAAAGGAGGATTTTGTAGAGTTCTACGTTAAAGATAGCGGCATCGGCATTCCGGCAGCAAGAATTGCCACAATTTTCCAGCGCTTTGGAAAGGTCGACGATTTTGTTCAGGGAACAGGATTGGGATTAACTCTTTGCAGAATGTTAGTAGAGAAGATGGGTGGACGTATCTGGTTGCGCTCCCAAGAAGGACAGGGAAGCAGATTCTATTTCACCCTGCCTTTGATTCGCCAATAAAATCGATTAAGGACACAAATATCAGTGTCCGGGCATGACCTTACAGGACTTTTACAATTAAATATAGATATACAGAAAACGCGGCTTGTTGGTAACAAAACCGCGTTTTCCGCATATATCTATGTTTGAAATATATTCATTTATTCCTTAGCAGCCGGAGCACTAAGCATTTCTTTATATTTCACCGGATCATTCAGAATTTTCATCGCTTCCTTCAAACCGTCATCATCCTTCAACTGCTGGATGATATTACCACGTTGGTAATAGTAACGCTTGATAATTTCAGTAGCAATCATCTTCTTTATATCAGATGAGAAATAATCCAAGTCGCGGTCAAGATCATGATTTAACTTCTTCTCAAGTGCCTTGAACTCCTCTGAAGCATCATCCATATACCCTTCAAACTCGGCAGCTTCTTTCAACGTTTTCAGAATTTTCTCGCTTTGCTGGTCATATTTGAAATCAGCTTTCTTCACCAACGCTTTAAAATCATTATAATCGGCATCTGTCACCTCAAACTTCTCCGGAGCAACGATGGTAGGATGTTTCAAACAATACTGAGTTGCATAATCAAAAATCAGATTATCGCGTACCAGATAGAAGAGGATATTCGGTAATTTCTCCTGTTTGATAACAATATCCGGCATTACACCACCTCCGTCGCGTACTTCACGTCCGGCAGCCGTATGGAATACCTTAGTCAAACTGTCAGGAATAGTTCCTACACTTCCATCTTCATTACGATGCTTGTAGTCAATAGCCTGTACACAACGTCCACTTGGAATATAATATTTGGAGGTAGTCACTTTCATCGTTCCGCCATAAGGCAAAGAGCGGGGAACCTGTACCAGTCCTTTTCCGAAGGTACGGTTACCAACGATAACGGCACGGTCGAGATCCTGCAGAGAACCTGATAAGATTTCGGAAGCAGAAGCGGTTCCACTATTTACCAATACCGCAATCGGAATATCCAAGTCCAACGGTTCGCGCAATGTCTTATAAGTGTTACTAGCCTGTTTGATTTTTCCTTTTGTCGTCACAATCACCTTTCCACGCGGTAAGAAATAATTCGCAATTTCTACTGCTTCATCCAGCAATCCGCCGCCATTACTACGAAGGTCTATCACCAACGAAGTAGCGCCCTGTTTCTTCAAATCCAGAAATGCTTTCTTAAACTCTTTGGAAGGGTTGCCGGAGAAAGTGCTAAGGCTGATGTAACCCACCTTATTATCCAATACGGCAGCCGGATTCTGAATAGACTCACGTACAATCGTGAATTCCATCGGTGTACGTCCACCTTTCTCATTCGGGCGCTCAATCTTTAGCTTAAAGCTGGTACCTGCCTGTCCGCGTAACATCTGGCTGACTTCCGCGTTATTCTTACCGGCAAGATCCTGTCCGTCAATCTCCATCAGGATATCTCCCGCTTTCAGACCGGCTTTTGCAGCAGGCGTTCCCTCGAAAGGTTCAGAAATCATCGAACGCTTTAGTTTCGTATTATAAGCAATGTAAGAACCCATTCCACCAAATGATCCTTTAATCATCTGCTCCAGTTCACTCTGATCTTCTTCCGGGAAATATTCCGTATAAGGATCCAGCGTATAAAGCATATTATCGATTCCTTCCCGAATCGTTTTATTCGGATCAATGGTATCTACATAGAACATATCCAGTTCTTTCACAATCGCATTAAATATATCCAGATTCTTTGCAATCTGGAAATTACGGTCGTCTCCACTCTTGAAACTAAAGAAAGCAACTGTTGCTATCACCGCTACTGCAACAATAGCTATCTGCCTGTTCAGCAATTTTTTCATACCTCTTTCAATCTAAATGAGTCGTAAAAGTAGCTCAATCCTTTGTTATTCCGCCAGAATCCTGTTAATATTTAACTTAATTTCATCCCAACGTTCCTGTGGTATCGTTGTTCCGATTACCTGAATAACATTTCCCGAGAGAATAGAACCTATTTTTGCACATTTATCCAACGAATATCCGCAAGTCAATCCGTATAAGAATCCGGAAGCAAAATAATCACCGGCACCGGTAGTATCTATCACTTTTTGAACCGGAATGGCCGAAACCTTTATTTCCTCTGTTCCTTTACGGATATAAGAACCGCTTGCTCCTACTTTTACAATAGCAATACTGCATTTCTTGGCAATCACTCCCAAGGCTTCCTCCGGCTCCTTGCCGGTAAAGGCTTTCGCTTCCTCTTCGTTTGCAAAGACGATGTCGACATATTTGTTTATTAACAAGGTGAAGAATTCCAGATCATTAGCCACAATGTTATAACTAGCCATATCGAGACAAATCTGCAAACCGGCTTCTTTAGCCAGTTCAATGGCGTGAAGAATCATTTCGTGGTCCTGAACAAGATAGCCTTCTATAAATAGGTACGCGTAACCTTTAAACATATCCAAGGTCAGTTCCTCTGCTCTCAAAGAAGCCGCTGCTCCCAGATAGGTTCCGAAAGTGCGCTCTCCATCCGGTGAAATAAAAGTGGATGCCACACCGGAAGGCAGTCGGTCCGAGGTCAATAATTTGTCTTCAATCTTATTTTTCTGCAGATTTTCACGAAAAAATTCTCCATAATTATCATTTCCCACTTTTCCGATAAACCCTGTTCCGGCACCCAAACAAGCCAGTCCGAGGATGGCATTTCCTGCCGATCCGCCTGTTGCCAAGTGAGTTTTCATCTGTGAAAATTTTGTGTTAATCTGCTGTAACTTAGCGTCATCGATGAGCTGCATGCTTCCTTTGGGTAAACCCATTTCATCCAAAAGAGTATCATCCTTCAGGGTTGCGAGTACGTCTACCAGGGCGTTGCCCAATCCTATTATTTTGTCCATTCCTAATATTTTTTTTGCAAAGATATTGCATATTTCAAAAAAACCTAGTACTTTTGCATCGCAATTGAGAA
>ENA-OOZQ01001433-OOZQ01001433.1-human-gut-metagenome-genome-assembly--contig:-NODE-1433-length-14553-cov-2.712788_pt1 | contig 14553 bp, 15 predicted proteins | sample MGYA00241188_ERZ501399 | MGnify/ENA primary metagenome ERZ501399 (study PRJEB25962, sample SAMEA2042658) | human gut metagenome | biome: human gut; feature: human-associated habitat; material: faeces... | reverse complement strand
CGTTTGTGGGCCACCTTGGAGAGCGGACGGTATGATGAATGGATGGCAGAACATCAAAAACTCGCGGAAAAGATAGCAAAAGAAGAGCAGGAACTGGGCGATTTGCAAAGACAGCAGGGGGCTGCCGAAAATGAAATATTCCGTCTTGCCGGGGACGATACGATTACCAAAACACTCCAGAAAAAGAAAGAATTAGAAACGGAAATTGGTCAAACTATGGAAGATTGGCTGACAGCTCTCTTTATACGGTCACTTATGGGAAAGACACAGAAACGGTATGATTCCGGAAAACAGCCGAAGATTATAAAAATGGCAAATCGTTTCCTTGGGCGGATGACAAAGGGAAAGTATTCTCTCATTGTTAATGATGACGGAAAAGATGTGAGTATTATAGATGAGTTCTACCGTAAAAAGGAATCAAAGGTCTGGTCTTCCGGTACGGGTGACCAAGTATACTTGGCAATCCGTCTGGCGATGGCACTTTCTTTTGGAGAACAGATGGAAACGCTTCCTATCGTACTGGATGATATTTTTGTCCGTTTTGATGAAAAACGGCAAAAAGAAACACTTCGCTTCCTCATGGAGTTGGGAAAAGAACAACAGATATTTCTTTTTACCTGTCATGAACGGACGATGAAACTGGCAGAGGAAGCGGGGCGGGAGGAAAATACCGGAGAATTTATCCAACTGAGGAATGGATGTATCTCAAAAAGAATCTGATTCAATTAAAAATAACCTGACTGCACTTTTCTGCAGCAGGTTATTTTTAATTGCTCTTAAATCAAATGGGCGAAGTAAGGGATTTTCTTAACGAGATAAGTCAAAAGCAATCCTAAGATGAAGGCGGAACAAATCCAAATGACGGCATCAAAAAATGGGAATCGGGGAATGTATGTAAGAAAGATACGATTGAAGAAAAAACGTGTTATGTTGCGGGTAATCTCTTCAAAAAGCATGACGCCAAAAGACATGCTTCCAAGAAATAGGAGAATTTTTTGCCACCTTTCTGAAATATTATGGGTAATAAACCATAAGCGGGAAGCACAGAAAATAAAAGCTGTATTCAGAAAGAGGAAAGAATCGTAGAAACGTTCGGAAATGGCTTCTGTGAGGCCTCCTGCCACGACACCGTGGGAACAAGTCATGATGGACGCAATCATTGTGCCTGCAATGGCCGCCATGCCGAGATAGAGTAAATTTCTTTTTGTCAGCCAATGAATAGGAAGGACGTTTTCAATCCAATAGCCTAAAATGAAATAGAAGCTTGGCTCACTGACAGCAAGAATAGGATTTATGAACCAGTTGATTTCTGCGGTTCCTTTAAAAATTAAAAAGGAGAAAACAGGAATGAAACCGACAAAAAATAAATTAAGGGCAATTAAGTATAAGAAAAGCTGATTTGTCATATGGCGGACGAGTATTCTCCAGAGTGGGAGCATAAGGAGAAATCCAATATAAATATAAAGAAAATAGTACGCTGTGGCCATATTTGACGAATACATCAACGTAAAAAATTTAGAGAGGTGTCCAAAGAATGATAAATTAAGTCCGTGGTAAAAATAAAGATAATTAATAAGGGAGAAGATAAAAATGATTTGTGCAAATCGCCATATTCGTTTCTTAAAGATGACAGAGATCGGTTCTTCCTTTTTGAGAAGGAGCGCTCCTGAAATCATAAAGAAAATGGGAACTGCCGTTTTTACCCAAAAGGGAACAGCAATGTAAAAAGGAAAGAAAAATGATTCAGGTCTCAGCAGATAGAGGGAAAAGCCTGCTGTAGAGGTGTGGGTGAACATAACAAGCCATATGCAAAAGAAGCGGAGAAACTCTATGTGAAGTTTTTTCCCCTTCTTTGATTCAGAAGATATCATGGAGAAGAAATCCTTTCTTTATATTTCTTTTATGATATCATGTACAAGGTGTTCAAGCCAAAGAAAAAAGGAGAATGAGCTGAATAGCAATAGCAAATCGGACATCTTGCAGAAAAATTATCTTGCGGTATAGAAACCTTTTTGATAGAATAAAAAAGCATAAGTACACATGTCTGCGGATTTTACATCTGTGCCGGATTTGGTGGCTGTAAGAGAAGAAGCAGGCAGAGGTTATTAACAGGAGGTTATTATTATGTCAGTTGTATCCATGAAACAGTTGCTTGAAGCAGGCGTTCATTTCGGGCATCAGACCCGTCGCTGGAATCCGAAGATGGCAAGGTACATCTTCACCGAACGTAATGGTATTTATATCATTGACCTGCAGAAGACAGTGAAAAAAGTAGAAGAAGCTTATGCTTTTATCCGTGAAGTGGCAGCAACAGGAGCACCGATCCTGTTTGTTGGAACAAAGAAACAGGCTCAAAATTCTGTCAGAGAAGAAGCCCAGCGTTGCAATATGTTTTATGTAAATGAACGTTGGCTCGGCGGCATGCTTACCAACTTCCGTACTATCCAGGCTCGCGTAGGCCGCCTGAAGGAATTGGAAAAAATGTTTGAAGACGGAACTACCGAACAGTATCCGAAGAAAGAAGTCATCCTGATGCAGCGCGAACTGGAGAAACTTCAGAAGAATCTTGGCGGGATTAAAGATATGAAGAAGATTCCGGGAGCTATTTTTGTGATTGACTCTAAAAAGGAAGAAATCGCAGTAGCGGAAGCGCATAAGCTTCACATTCCGGTTGTGGCTACCGTTGATACCAATTGTGATCCGGATGTGGTTGATTTCCCGATTCCTGCAAATGACGATGCTATCCGTGCTGTAAGACTGCTGGCGAGCAAGATGGCTGACGCTATTCTGGAAGGTCGCCAGGGACAGCAGGAAGAAGTTGAAACAACTGCTGCGTCTGAAGAAGCTGAAGAGGTTTCTGAAGAAGCTGCTGAAGAATAAAATCTTTAATACAGACAAATACCTTGGTTATGTAATGGAGGTCATAGAATGATTAGTGCAAGTATGGTAAAGGAATTGCGCAACAGTACCGGAGCCGGCATGATGGACTGTAAAAAAGCCCTCGTGGAAGCAGATGGGGACATGGCAAAGGCGATAGATATTCTTCGTGAAAAGGGACTCTCCCAGGCGGCGAAGAAAGCATCTCGTATTGCAGCAGAAGGTGCCGTTGTTTCTTATATATCAGAAAACGGTAAAATTGGTGTTATCACGGAAGTGAATTGTGAAACTGACTTTGTCGGGCACAATGAGAATTTCCAGGCTTTGGCAAAATCTATTGCGGTACAGATTGCTTCCGTAAATCCGGCGGATGTAGCAGTTCTGCTTGATTCCGCTATGGGAGATAAGACTGTTAAAGATGTAGTCACAGAAGCTATTGCTAATATTGGAGAAAATATTTCCATTCGTCGGTTCACCCGATATGAAAGTACTGAAGGCCAGGTATACAGCTATATTCATGGCGGCGGGAAAATCGGTGTTCTTGTGGAGATTAAGGGCGGCGATGCTGAACTGGGGAAAGATATCGCCATGCAGGTAGCTGCTGCTAATCCGTCTTATCTGGAACGTTCACAGGTTTCCAAAGAAGAATTGGAACATGAAAAGGAAGTTCTCCGTGAACAGGCCCGCAATGAAGGTAAGTCGGAAAATGTTGTTGAAAAAATGGTTACAGGCCGTGTCAATAAATATTACAAGGAAGTGTGCCTCGTTGATCAGCCATTCATTAAGGACGGAGATTTGTCCATTGCTAAATTGCTCCAGGCCAAAGGAGCAGAAGTTATCCGTTTCAGCCGTTTCCAGCTTGGCGAAGGTATTGAAAAGAAACAGGACAACTTGGCTGAAGAAGTTGCAAAACAGATTAATCAGTAGTTTCTAATAGTAAGAGAACACTTTTTTGTGTTCTCTTATTTTCATAAGCAGAGGAATACCTTATAATATAAAGGAATTGTGGTTAATCTGGAGGCGTGAGATGGAAACGGAAAAGAAAAAGTATAAACGAATCATGTTGAAGCTCAGTGGTGAAGCACTGGCTAATGATAAGGGGTTCGGTATTGATCCGGAGGTTGTGTATCGGCTTGCGGGAGAAATTAAAGAAGCCAGTGATTCCGGAATTGAAATTGCCGTTGTTGTTGGCGGCGGAAATATCTGGAGAGGTCTTAAAGGAAGTGCAGGCGGTATGGATAGGGCATCAGCCGATTACATGGGTATGCTTGCCACTGTCATCAACTCTGTGGCACTCCAGGATGCTCTTGAGAAAATGGGAGTTACCACGAGAGTGCAGACGGCGATTGAAATGCAGCAGATTGCAGAACCTTATATCCGCCGCAGAGCGATACGTCATTTGGAAAAAGGAAGAGTGGTTATTTTTGGTGCCGGTACCGGGAATCCTTATTTTACTACCGATACGACTGCCGCGCTCCGTTCCGCGGAAATTGAGGCAGATGCTATGTTGATGGCAAAAAAGCAGACAAATGGTGTTTATGATGCAGATCCTAAATTCCATCCGGAAGCCAAAATGTTTACCCATCTGTCTTATAATGATATTTTGCAGAAAAAGCTGGAGGTTATGGATAACACAGCAATTACACTCTGTATGAATAATAAAATCCCGATTATGGTATTTAATATCGATATTCCGGGAAATATTGTCAAAGCTTGTGAAGGTGAAAACCTGGGCACATTGATAGAGGAGAAATAAAATGTACGAAGACGAATTAAAACATCTCTCTGAAAAAATGGATAAGTCCATTCAGGCATTAAGGAATGAATTCACATCAATCAGAACGGGTCAGGCAAGTCCGAGCCTTTTGGATCGTGTCTTTGTGGACTATTATGGCTCCAAGACACCGGTTACACAGGTAGCATCTGTTACTGTACCGGAAGCGAGAATGCTTGTCGTGCAGCCTTGGGATAAAGGAATTTTAAAAGATATCGAAAAAGCAATCAATATGTCTGATTTGGGACTGGTACCTATGAATGATGGTAATCTGATCCGCATGGCGATTCCCCAGCTCACGGAACAGCGCAGAAAAGACCTGGTCAAAGTGGTTAATAAAAAAGCGGAAGAAGCGAAAGTGGCTATCCGCAATATCCGCAGAGATGGAAACGTATTTCTGAAAAAGGAAGAAAAGAACAGCGATATTTCCAAAGATGTCATTAAAGACATGGAGGACAAGATTCAGAAACTGACTGATCAGAAAATCAAAGATCTGGAAGCGGTTACCGATAAAAAAGTTAAGGAAATACTGTCTGTATGATGGGAAGAACTATTTATGCAGGTATGCGGTTTGATGAAAACCTGGCAAAGCAGATTTCAGAGGAGTATCCTTCATGGCGTATTTCTGAAACCCGCGGACGGCACTATGATTTGCATCAGACGAGAAAATACCTGGTACGATGTGGCAATGAGGCGGTCATTATGCCTCAGATGAAGTATAGTGATGAAGTGGAAGCAGTATTGAAGAACTTGATGGGTAAGGAGAATGGGTGTGTCTGACAAGAAGTTTCCCCATCATGTCGCAATCATCCTTGATGGAAATGGACGATGGGCGCAGCAACAGGGAAGAGAGAGAACCTATGGGCACCAGGTCGGTGCGGCAAATGTAAAAAACATAGTCCGCGCAGCTGGTCAGATGGGTATTCAATGTTTGACAATGTATGCTTTTTCTACAGAAAATTGGAAAAGACCTGCCTTTGAAGTGAATTTTCTTATGCGTCTCTTTAAAAATTATCTGGTCGGGCAGCTTCGTGAACTGGTTGCCGATAATGTGCAGGTTCATATTATCGGCGATGGAATTGCCGCCATCACTTCAAGAGGAAATCAAGGTGTGTGAAAAGGATACTGCAAATAATGACGGGCTTATCCTGAATGTGGCCATTAACTATGGCGGCCGAATGGAACTGGTTAACGCAGTGAGGGATATCAGCCAAAAAGTTGCAGAAGGCAGGATGGAAGCAGATTCTGTTACAGAAGAAACCATCACGAACCACCTCTATCCTTCGGCATCATCAGATGTGGATCTGCTTATACGTACGGGCGGTGAATCGCGGATATCGAATTTCCTTTTATGGCAGGTTTCGTATAGCGAATTGTATTTCACACCTGTTTTATGGCCTGATTTTTCAAGTGAAGAGTTGGAAAAGGCTGTTTTCTGGTTCACAGGAAGAGATCGTCGTTTTGGTGGTTTGACGGAGGCTTCCCGATGAAGATCCGTGTCATTACAGCTGTGGTTGGAATTATTGCGGTTTTAGGCCTTGTGGCTCTTGGCGGATGGTTTTTGACATCAGCTGTTTTTGTTGTATCGGTTTTAAGTTTGTTTGAATTTAAAAATATGTTGAGTAATGTGAATATTCGTGTATATCGTATACCTGCGGTAGCAGCCTTGGCAATTATCGTAGGAGCAGCAGGCTTTTATTCAATCCGCATATTCTTTTCTGCCATTGTTGCGTCTTTTATCCTGCTTTTATTTCTTGTGATGGTACTGAAAAAAGAACAGATGCATGGGCTTATCTATACCGTTTTGGGCGTTATTTATCTGGGGATCGGGTTCGGTTCATTGGCATTTCTTCGTGGAGGGAATGAACTTCTCGGAATGGGGAGTATTACCGTGACACCGGGGGCATTCCTGATTTCGTTTGCTCTCATTGGCACATGGGCGAGTGATTCTTTCGCGTACTTTGCAGGGAAAAGGTTTGGAAAGCATAGGATGGCGCCTCATATCAGCCCGAATAAAACGATGGAGGGACTATTCGGCGGTATGGCCGGAACGATTATTCTTTGTCTGATTCTATCGGCAGCTGTGGACTTTTCCATTCTGATTGGATTTTTGATGGGTGTGATTGTAGCCGTTATGGCGCCTATGGGTGATTTGTTTGAGTCTTACCTTAAACGGGCCTGCGATGTGAAAGATTCAGGAAATATTTTGCCCGGTCACGGCGGTATGATGGATCGTTTTGACAGTCTGCTTTTTGTAGCACCGGCAGTACTTTTATTCTTGAATCTGATTAGGTATGGTGCATAGATGAAAGAAATAGCGATACTTGGAAGTACAGGTTCCATAGGCAAACAGACGCTCGATGTAGTACGGATGTATCCCCGGCTTTTTCATGTGTCCGTTATTTCCGCCAAAAGAAATATTGATGCTCTTTTGGCACAGGCGGAAGAATTTCGTCCATATACTATTGTTGTGACGGATGAAGAAGCAGGAAAAAGGTTTAAAGACCTTTACAGGGGTTCGGCGGAGGTGCTTGTTGGGGAAGGGGCGTTATCAACGGCGGCTTGTGGGAAGCAAGTAGATCTTGTTCTTGTTTCCGTGGTTGGCATTGATGGCTTGAAGCCGACTTTAGATGCTATAACGGCAGGAAAAGAAATCGCTCTTGCAAATAAAGAAACTCTTGTGACCGGCGGGGAGCTTGTTATGGGGGCAGCCAAAGAAAAGGGAATCCTTATCCGTCCTGTAGATAGTGAACATAGTGCTATTTTCCAATCAATGCTGGGACAGGACAAAAAAGCAGTTCATAAGATATTGCTTACTGCATCAGGTGGACCGTTCAGAGGATATACAAAGGAACAATTGGCGCAAGTCACGCCGGAGGATGCCATGAAACATCCTACATGGAACATGGGACGAAAAGTAACACTTGATTCAGCGACCATGTTTAATAAAGGGTTGGAAGTCATTGAAGCGAGGTGGCTCTTTGATGTGGATTATGACCATATTGAAGTGCTCGTCCAGCCACAGAGCTTAATTCATTCCATGGTAGAGTATGAAGACGGTTCTGTTATTGCACAAATAGGGAATCCTGATATGCGCATCCCCATACAATTTGCACTTACTTATCCCTATCGCCTGCCGTCACCTTCTCATGAATTTGTGGATTGGAGGAAAATAGAATCAATTATCACGGAGCAGCCTGATGTGGAAGTGTTCCGTTCTCTTCGTCTTGCTTTTGAGGCGGGAAGACGGGGAGGAAATACAACGGCGGCATTCAATGCAGCCAATGAAGAAGCAATTGCGTCTTTTATTGAAGGACGCTTATCTTTCCTTTCCATTTTTGATGTCGTAGAAGAAATGCTTGCTCAATGGACAAGCCATCAGATTCATTCGATTTCTGATGTGTTGGAAGCAGATAGAGAAGCACGGTATTTTGCGAAAAAAATTATAAACCGAGGGATTTTATGTTAAATGCTATAGTAGCTCCCGTGATTGTTTTTGCTGTCATTGTGATTGTTCATGAAGGCGGACATTTCCTTATGGCAAAGCTGACCGGAATGAAAGTGGATGAGTTTGCTGTCGGGTTTGGCCCGAAAATAGCGTCTTTCCGAAGAGGAGAGACATTGTATTCTCTTCGCGTCATTCCTCTTGGCGGATATAATAAGATTGCAGGAATGAACCGCGGCGACTTGGATGATCCCCGTGCATTTCGACAAAGACCGGCATGGGCAAAACTTCTTGTCATTGCTGGGGGCGCGCTGTTTAATATATTGCTTGCTTTTTTTATTTTTACAGCAATTTTTTCTGTCAATGGAATTCATACCTTTAAGGATGTACCCGTGGCAGGTTCTGTACTGGAAGAAAGTTCCGCTGCCCGTGCGGGGATTAAGGCAGGTGATAAAATTATTTCCATTAATGGAGAAAAGGTAGAAAGATGGGAAGATATCGGCATGATTGTATCCGATAAAGCGGGACGGGTTCTTTCTGTCGTTATAGATTCTGAAGGCGTGAAAAAAACGGTCACTGTTATTCCAAAGGACAATGGAGAGGGGCGCGCAATTATGGGAATCACTCCTTCTGTAGAAAAAGAAGATGTTTCTTTAGATCGTGCAGTTTCTCTTGGGGCAGAAAGGTGTGTCTATATATTAAAGATGATGGTTGCCGGGCTGGCGGATATACTTGCCGGAGCAGAAGCCGGTGTGGCGGGGCCCATTGGTGTGGCCCGCATGGCAGGAACCGTGGCGGATTCAGGAATGACGGCGCTCTTTGCATTTATCGCGCTTCTGAGTTTGAATCTGGGCTTTTTGAATTTGCTGCCGATTCCGCTTCTTGACGGGGGACTTTTGATTCTTACGCTGGTGGAAGGTATTTCCGGGAAAGAGCTTCCTGAGAGGGCCTTGTACTATATTCAGGCGGTTGGGGTAATTATTATCGGATTTATATTTCTCTTCGCCATGTTTAATGATGTAATGTCTTTAATGAAATAGGTGACAAGGGTGACAAGACAGATAAAAGTGGGTGATGTGCTTATCGGTGGAAGTGCGCCGATCGCCATACAGTCGATGAGTACTTTCAGCCCGGCAGATACGGAATATGCAGCGGCGCAAATCAATGCTCTTGACGAAGCGGGGGCTGATATTGTCCGTCTTGCCGTTCCCGATAAAAAAGCGGCGGAAGCTTTGGGCGTCCTTCGGGCAAAAGTAAAAGTACCGTTGGTGGCGGATATCCATTTCGATTATCGTCTGGCTTTAACCGCTATGGAGTCAGGTATTGATGCGCTCCGGATCAATCCGGGAAATATAGGGAAAAGAGAGAATGTCATTAAAGTAGTGACAATGGCCAAAGAAAAAAATATTCCTATTCGTATCGGCATCAACGCAGGGTCTCTTCCTGAATATATTTTAGAGGAGTATGGCGGACACCCCACGGCAGAAGGCATGGTGGCGGGTGCACTTGAACATGTACGGATATTAGAGAATGAAAATTTCCATAATATCGTTATTTCTGTAAAATCCACGGACGTGCCGATGATGGTAAAGGCAAACCGTATGCTTCATGATAAAGTGGACTATCCTCTTCACTTAGGCGTTACAGAAGCGGGGACGCTTTATCGCGGGACAATCAAGTCTGCAGTGGGAATCGGCGCACTGCTTTTAGACGGAATCGGTGATACAATAAGAGTATCACTGACCGATGATCCCGTGAAAGAAGTGAAGGCAGCCAAGGAAATACTGAGTTCCGTGGGACTTCAGCAGTATGGGCCGGTTCTTGTTTCCTGCCCCACCTGCGGACGTACACAGGTGAACCTCATTGAAATGGCACAGGAAGTGGAAAAGCGGCTTGAGAAATTTAAAAAGCCTGTCCGTGTGGCAGTCATGGGGTGTGCGGTCAATGGCCCTGGAGAAGCAAGAGAGGCAGATTTTGGAATTGCCGGAGGCAAGGGGGCGGGACTGCTCTTTCGCAAGGGGAAAGTCATCAGGAGTGTGCCCGAGACGGAATTGATTGACGCGCTTATGGAAGAAATTGAAAAGTATGAAAATGAAGGAGAATGAGTATGTTAGCATCTAAACTGTATAGTCCTACATTGAGGGAGATTCCTTCCGATGCGGTGGTAGTCAGTCATCAGTATATGTTGAAGGCGGGAATGATGCGTAAAGTGTCAAATGGGCTTTATGCATTCCTGCCTCTGGCGCTCCGTTCTATCCGCAAAGTGGAAGACATTGTCCGGGAAGAAATGAATGCGATCGGGAGCCAGGAAATTCTCATGCCGATTACCCAGCCCGCTGAAATCTGGAAGCAGTCGGAGCGTTGGGATGTATATGGCGAAGAAATGTTTAAATTGAATGACCGCCATGGACATGAATACTGTCTTGGCCCTACCCACGAAGAACTGGTTACGGTGCTGGCAAAGATGGATACTTCTTCTTATAAGCAGCTTCCGGTTTCTTTGTACCAGATTCAGAATAAATACCGCGATGAAAAGCGTCCCCGCTTTGGGTTGATGAGAAGCCGTGAATTCATTATGAAAGACGCTTATACCTTTGATATGGACGAAGAAGGTTTAGATAGGCAGTATCATTTGATGTATGATGCGTATACAAGAATTTTTACCCGCTGCGGACTTCATTTTCGCCCTGTTGTGGCTGATTCCGGCGCTATCGGCGGAAGCGGCTCTCATGAATTTGAAGTCATTGCCGATTCAGGGGAAGCAGATATCGTTTACTGCAAAGATTGTGATTTTGCGGCCAATATAGAAGCAGTAGAACCGAAAGCACTTTCTTCTTCAGTTCATAATGACAAAGCGAAAGAAATCGTGGAAACACCCGGACAGCATACAATCCAGATGGTCTGTGATTTTCTTCATGTGCCTGTTGTCTGTTCTGTTAAAGCTGTTGTTTATAAACTGGATGATACAGTGGTGCTTGCTCTGGTACGCGGTGATCATGAAGTGAATGAAGTCCGTCTTCAAAATCTTTTTAATGCTGTCAATGTAGGGCTGGCGTCTGACGAAGATTTGAAACGCTGCGGGCTCATTGCGGGCTATATCAGTCCGATCGGTTTAAAAAAAGCGGATAACTTTGAAATCATCGTAGACACAACGGTCATGGAAATGGAAGATGCCTGCTGTGGTGCAAATGCGGTGGATAAACACTATGTCCATGTGAATCCGAAACGTGATTTTGGGGATGTGAGAGTAGAAACGATCCGCCTTATTACCGCGGAAGACTGTTGTCCGAAGTGCGGCGGCATGATTGAATTGAAAAAAGGAATTGAGGTAGGGCAGGTATTTAAATTGGGAACCAAGTACAGTGAGAAGCTTGGCTGTACATATTTAGACCGGGACGGAAAAACCCATCCTATGGTCATGGGGTGTTATGGTATCGGCATTACCCGTACAGTAGCCGCTTCTATTGAACAGAATCATGATAAAGACGGCATTATCTGGCCGGTGGCTATTGCTCCCTATGAAGTGGTCATCGTTCCCGCCAATAATAAAGATGAAGGCGTGATGAATGCTGCCCGCCATTTGTATGATGAAATGGAAGACTGTCGGGATGAAGTCATATTGGATGACAGAGATGAAAGGGCGGGTATTAAGTTTAAAGATGCGGATCTGATCGGATATCCAATCCGTGTAACTATCGGTAAGAAATGGAAAGAAAGCGGACTGGTGGAAGTACGTCTTCGCAGAAGCGGTGTTGTTAGTGAAGTGGCATTAGCGGACTGCAAGACGAAAGTACTGGAAATGCTTGAAGAACTTCACAAAAAGAATTTATAATTCATGGAGAGCATCATGGACGAAAAGGAATTTGAGATCTTGTGGGAAAAAATCCGAAAGATCGACAGAAATATGGCCGATCTTTTTGACGAGCGTGTAGAACTGACACGTCGGACTGCCATCTCTAAAATAGAAGCAAATATTCCTGTCTATGATGCCAAAGGGGAAGAGAAAAATGTGGAAGAGCTGTCGGCCTTGCTTCAGAAAATGTCAAACCGATTCCGTTTCATTAGATGGTATCATTTACTGACGGAGCCGGGAAAAATGGCACGGAAAGAATTCAGGCAGGGAGAGAAGGAATGACAGAAGAGCTGCGGGGCGTTGTAAAAGCGGTTATCTTTAAAAGCAAAGATGAATCTTATTGTGTTTTCCGAATCGAAGAAAAAGAAAGCGGCACTTCCGTGACAGTGACGGGAAATATAGTTATTCCCTACGTAGGGGAAAATGTAGTTGTACGAGGGGGCTGGTTGAGGCACCCCCGTTTTGGTTTGCAGTTCAGGGCTGCCATTTTGGAGAGGATGAAACCGGAAGCGGCCGATGAGGTAGAACAATTTCTTGCTTCCGGCCTGATCAGCGGTATCGGTCCTTCCATGGCGAAACGGATTGTACAGCACTTTGGTAAAAAGACACTTGAAATATTTGAGCGGAATATAGATGCTCTTTCTGAAGTGCCGGGGATCGGGCAGAAAACATTGGAGAGGATCAAAGATTCTTATTCAGGAATCAGCGCCATGCAGGAAGTGATTATGTTTCTTCAATCCCTTGGAATTTCAGAACGCTTTGCGCTTCCTATGCAGCAGCTTTATGGTGATGATGTCATGAAAGTGGTGCGGGAAGATCCGTATCGCATGGTCAGTGAAATACCGGGGCTCGGTTTTAAAAATGTGGACCGTATTGCCTTATCGGAGGGAATCATTCCGGAAGACAGCGACCGTATCGTCCACGGCATTTTTTATATTCTTTCACAAGCGGTAAGCGGTGGTCATGTCTGCGGACCATCTGATCAAGTATATACGGCAGCCAGCGAACTGCTGCGGGTGTCACCGGAAATTGTAGAAACCGTAGGGAGGGAGGCAGTGGATTTCGGTACTGTTCCTTCCGTCGTTTATGAAGGAAAGACCTATCTCTATCTTCCTTATCTTTACGAAGCGGAGACGGAATCGGCATACCGCGTGCATCATCTGATGGAAGCCGGGCCTCTGGGATCGGCAAATTTGGCAATTGAACGGTTTGAAAAGGAAAATGGTTTCCGTCTGGCGAAGGAACAAAGAGATGCCGTGGAAAAATCGATGAAAGCCGGAATGATGGTGATTACCGGTGGACCGGGTACAGGAAAGACGACACTCATTCGTGCAATCATCACGGCGGCAGAGCAAAATGGACTGGAGCCTGCTCTAATGGCGCCTACAGGAAGGGCAGCGAAACGTCTTGCGATATCAAGCGGGCGTGATGCAGATACTATTCACAAAGCGCTGGAAGCATCCGTGCGGGAAACCGGTAGGACATACTTCGAAAGAAATGAAGCCAATCCGTTGGAAGAAGATTTGATTATCGTAGATGAAGCGTCCATGCTGGATATTTCTCTTTTCTACCATCTTCTCTGCGCGCTGAAAGATGGAGCAAGGCTCATTTTAGTGGGGGATATAGACCAACTTCCTCCTGTGGGGGCGGGGGAGCCTTTAAAAGATTTGATGAGTTGGGGATATGTGCCCATAGTGCGGTTGAAGCGTATATTTCGTCAGGAAGAAGGCAGCGGCATTGTAGAGAATGCGGCGCTTATCCGGAAAGGGGAAATGTGTGTCCCTGATGAAGCGGGCGAGTTTCGTATTGTCTATGCAGCCGATGATGAAGATGCGTATCGGATTGTCATGGATTTATGCAGAGAACTTAATTACGGGAATGAAGAGAATAAAATGCTGCTGCAGGTGCTTTCCCCCATGTACCGCGGTGTGTGTGGCGTGGACCATTTGAATGAATCTTTGCAAGAAATGATTCACGGGGAAAAGGTTCCGGATGGGATGAAATTTTTCCCTGGTGATAAAGTGATGCAAACGAGAAATGATTATGAAAAAGGAATTTACAACGGCGATGTGGGAACCGTCTGGACGGCAACGCCTCAAAAAGTATTTGTCCATTATTTTGATAAAGAAGTAGTATATGAAGGCGAGGAGCGGTTTGATCTCCGGCTTGCTTATGCGGTGACCGTCCATAAAAGCCAGGGAAGTGAATATGAGACAGTGATTTTCATTCTCCGCCCGTCACAGCATAATATGCTCCAGCGTAATCTGCTCTATACGGGGGTGACGCGCGCGCGGAAGAACACGATTCTGGTAACCGCACCTGATGCTTTGCGTCGGGCGTTGGCGATACAGCATACAGGGAATCGTTACAGTTTATTTCTTCCTTTTTTAAATCATGAGGCGCTGTAAATGAAACTGGCCGAGTCTATTTTAGAGCTGTTTTATCCAAGTACCTGTCCGGGCTGCGGGAATCATACTTCGTTGAAAAATTTATGGTGTGAAAAATGTATACGGCAATTTTGGAATCCCCGTATGCTGAGTTCTTCTTTGACGAAGTATCTTTGCGGCTGTTATACGCTCTGTAATTATACCGGCGGTCTTCGTA
>ENA-OOZQ01001416-OOZQ01001416.1-human-gut-metagenome-genome-assembly--contig:-NODE-1416-length-14718-cov-2.736957_pt1 | contig 14718 bp, 14 predicted proteins | sample MGYA00241188_ERZ501399 | MGnify/ENA primary metagenome ERZ501399 (study PRJEB25962, sample SAMEA2042658) | human gut metagenome | biome: human gut; feature: human-associated habitat; material: faeces... | reverse complement strand
AAATACCGACTCCAAGCCTTTCGGATTTTTTGATGAAAACTGGGAGGTTAAAGGATATGATGCAGATTTAGCAAGATACATTGCTCAATATATCCTAAAATCACCTAATGCTGTAGAATTTTATCCGGTAACTCCGGCAAACAGAATGTTAAAAGTTTCAACCGGCGACGTAGATATGGTTATTGCTACAATGACAATAACCCCGCAAAGACGCGAAATTATTGACTTTTCAGTTCCATATGATTTAGCAGGTCAGGCGCTTCTTGTTCGCTCAAACAGCAGAATTACATCTATTGCAGACCTTGCGGGTCAAAATGTCGGAGTTGTATTTGGAACAACAGCAGAAAAAAATATGTTAAGCCTTGCCCCTGCTGCTAATATTATAGGTTTCAGGAACTATAGAACCGCTTATACAGCTCTTAAGGACGGAAAAATTGATGCACTGACTTCGGACGATACAATCCTGAGCAGATTTGCATACGAAGATAAATCTGTAAGACTTCTGCCTAAAAGATATACTAAAGAGCCTTATGGAATCGCCTTAAGAAAAGGAAAAGGCACTAAAAGACTAAAAGAAAATATTGACTTTGCAATCAAAGATATGCAGAGAAAAAACGTTATTCTCCGTCTGCGTAGAAAATGGCTTAAATTATAGCACTTAGCAAAATAAATCTTTCAAAGGTATTTCAAGACAATTTGATATATCAATCAGGGTATACAATGAGGGATGGTCAAATCCAACTTCTATTTTGCCAATAAAGTTTAAAGACATACCGAGTTTATCAGCAAGCTGTTGTTGTGTTAAACCGTTTGCCGTACGAAATTTTTTTATATTTAAACCAATTCTTTTATAAACTTCATCATATGTCATTATGTAAAGTTTATACGTAAAGATTTATATATTATACGTGACATTATCACGTAAACATGTATAATATTTTATTATGCACTAATACAAGGTACATTTGAAAATGGATAAATTAAAAGATTTAAATAGAATTGAAGAGCTTGTTATTCGAAATACATTAATGCTAAAAGTCCTACGAGCATATTGCTTATATGATATAAATAAAAATGAAGAAACTGCAAGCATTTTAATTGGGTTAGAATATATGCTTGAACAACAACAAAAAATAACAAAATTATTAGAAAATACTTACAAACACCAAATAGAAATTAAGCCTTAGCCCTGAAAGCAAACTTTTTAAATAAAATATATGTAAATATTGCTGCAGAAAGAGTCGCAATAATTTGAGCAATAAAGACGTTAATATGCAGCACCTTTACAATAATCTCAAGCAAGCCGGCATTAATCATATAGCTAAATACCCACGTTGTACAGCATTTGAGATATTCTTTCATCCAGTTTCCTTTTGCTCTGAATACAAAAAATTTCTGAGTTGTAAAAGAAACCACAGATGATATAATCCATGCAAGCGCAAGTGCTATCTGGTAGGCGTGCTCGCCTAATATAATACAAAATGCAGAATAAATAAGATATGATACGCCGGCGTTAAACCCGCCGACGATCAAAAATCTTATTTTATCTGATAAATTAAACCAGTACTGTTTCATTACTAAAAATTATACTCCGGAATTACAAATGCCTCGTTGTTTGCATCTTTTTCTACAAACTGAAGATAGTAATCAAGAGCTTTTTCCTTTGAATTATCATAAAACTCGTCAGAAATAAGTTCTCTGTGGAGTTCTGTTCTTTCGCCGGAATAATTTCCAAGAACCCTTGCAAACTTCTCAATTGTTTCCAAATCCTCTCCGCCGGCGTAAGCCTTTGTTTTCGCATCGGTACCGGAAGGGCGGATTTCTACATACTTATCGGCAAACTGGAGATAAGTACCGTCACCTACAAACTTAACAGCCTTCAGATTATCAAAACTTAACTCTGCAAATGCTCCGTTTAAGACTTTCTTCACAGCTTCTAAATCTGCAATACCTTCTCTGATAGCTATTGCAAGTGAAAGGTAGAACAGGTCATTTTTGGTTCTCTGCTTTTCACCTTCTACTTTAGCCTGTTTTAATTTCTCAATATCAGGTTCTGATTCATTGTAGTATGAAATATCTTCTCTGACGTCGAACTTGGCAATGATGTTATTTTCATCAAAAATCTCAATAAGATATTCGGAAAGAGTCTTGTTATCTTCTTCTAATTTTGCAGCTAATGATGAAGCCACGATTATTGCCTCAGTGGCACTCTTTTCTCTCATTGCAATTGCTTTTCTGCCTGCAAGAGATTCAATTAAATCTTCTGAACCCATAATCATACCGCCGGATTCTTCTCCGCCGAAAATTAAACGCGGCTGAACCCCCAGATTAATTGAGTTTCCAAAAACGTCATCAACAACAACTTCGCCTTCCGGATTATTTTTAATTTGAAGTTCAACTTTTTTCATTATGTTAGCGATTTCTTTAAAACCAACAGGCACGTTAACTACTTTAATACCGTGTGCTTTAGCCCATTCGTCCCAAGAAAGTGCAGATGCAGTTGTTTTAATCATAAATCTTGGATGATTTTTAAACTTGCCATGCGATTTTAACTGTTTAACACGATAGTTCATAAGCATTAAAAACGCCTGATTTGCACTGTAAATCGTCAGAATTCTGTCTTCATCAAGCTGAATATATGAAATACCGTATTCTTCCAGCATAGGAGAATTTCCGGCCGCCTCAATCTGGCACACAGTCAGCCTGTCGTGGTCAGGGTCTGTAATAAGCACAACCGTTCCAAGCGGATAATCTGCAAGAACTTTATCATAATGCAATGATTCAATAACAGGGAAAAACTTTTCGCCATCCGGTCTTTTGGCAATCACAGTCGCATCTACCGAATAATCATAAAAAACTTTGTTGCCTTTAGGATCAGTATCATATTTCCCTATTGAATGGAAGAAAGGATCTTCTTCAATATTATTCCACGCATACTTATCAGCAATACCGAGTTTATCAAGAACACGGCTCAAAGTTCTGTACGCACAGCCGCCCACGCTCTCAATAAACAGCTTTGACTTCATTTTCTTAACGCCTTCAAGATTCTGGGCTACCCCGGATTTAAGATATTCAACGTATAAGTCTACGCCGTCATTTAATTTCGACATGACAGCATCATCGATAAGCGGGTCATTTTTCGGAGCAATCTTAATTTCATAAGATCCGTCTTTTTCCACTTTGTCAAAAATTTCCTGAATTTTGTCTACAAATTCCAGCGACTCTTCCGGTAAATACTGGCTTCCCTGAGAATTCAAGTCCTTTGTAGCGGTCTTCACCGATATACCATGGCTTGAAGTAATGTACTCCCCGCCGACTAAATCCAGTTTAAACGCAAGGAAAGAAGCCAGCCATATAGGAATAGTTTTTCTTTCTTTTGGGGTAAGGGTTTTAATTCCCTGAGCTGCCTGTATTCGTGCAATTGCATCGAGATACAAAGCAGAGTTATACCTTACCTCGCTTCCGGCAAGCTTAACAACCTGCTTACCTTCATATTTTTCACGGGCAACAAGCGCCTTTGCTAAAGTCGCAAGTACAATTCCGACAAGGTTTATAGGAAATCTTGTATCCTGAGGGAACAAAATATTCTGAGGCCCTCTAATCCCTGCAGTAGATACTTTAGCCTCCTTAGAGTAATTGTCAAACCATTCTTTAAGATTCAATCCTTCCGGATTTGAATCCGAATGCGGATACAAATGCTCTCTTTTAAGAGTAAAAGTAAACCCGTCTTTATTATCAAAATTCATTAAATCTAAGTTTTTTATATAATCAGGAGTTTTGTCATAAACATTCTTAAACAGTTCTCCTTCTAACTCGCAGCTTGGTTTTAATTTATACATAATCCTCTCCTATTTAAGTAAAATAATTATAACATAAATCTTTACATTTGTTACAATCTCATACATATAAAGGGTTGCAAAAAGCAGCTCCATGTTTTATAATAAATATATATAGTATATACTCAATTAAGAATATAAAAAAGGATTTTTATTATGACAATATCGTTTAGCGGTCTGGCTTCCGGATTAGATACTTCATCATGGGTTGAAGCGCTTGTTTCAGTAAAAAAACAAGAAGTTACTGCGCTTGAAACCAAGTTAAAAGGTTATCAAACAACAAAGACAACCCTGACAGATACAAGAAGTGCATTTTCAACACTAAGAAGTGCAATAGAAAAGCTCACTGACGCAAAATTCGGCGGCTCTTTCGACCTTTTCGGAAAAAATACTGCTACATCTTCTAACGAAGAAGTATTTACGGCAACAGCTACAAGCAGTGCTGCAAGACAAAATTATGATATCAAAGTCCAGCAGCTTGCTACTTATACAAAAGCTTTATCTAAAGATGCTGCAAGTGCAGTTGCTGATGACAGCACGAAATTGTCTAACCTTGGTATAACAGAAGGGACTTTCACTGCATACGTTAACGGTGAAAAACACGTTGTTAATATAGGCAAAAATGATACACTAGGCGATTTAAAATCACGCCTCGCTGAATTTGGAGTAAAAACAGAAGTCAGCGATACAGGTGTCTTAAAATTATCTGCACAAAATTCAGGGGATGTAGTTAATATCGGTGCGACTACAGACAGTTCAAATATATCCTCTTTAATAGGTTTGACTAAACAGGAAGACGGTTCATACGCGTCTACAAATTCTCTGTACAAAGCCTCTGTTGCTTCTAAATTAACAGCTGAAGATTCAGGTTTTAATGAACAGATTACAGAAGGGACTTTTACTATTGGTGATGCAACATTCACTATCACTAAAGATACAACTTTGTCTTCATTAATCTCAGAAATCAACAGTAATGATAAAGCTCAGGCGTATGCTTACTGGGATGATGCAACAGGAAAACTTTCTATTACATCAAAACAAGAAGGCGCATCATACATTAATATTGAAGCCGGTACAAGCAACTTTACCGATGTAATGGGCTTTACAACAAGTGAATGGAATGAAGACGGTACAGTTAAGTCTTCAAAAATGTACACAGAAGCTCAAGAACTCGGCCAGAATGCGATTTTTTCTGTCAACGGGACAACGATGACTTCTACATCCAATACTGTTACTTCAGATATTTCAAGAATTGACGGTGTAACTCTTACGCTTAATCGTGCAAATACAGAAGAAGACGGCAATACAACACTTAAAGTAAGCCAGGATACATCCGGCTTGAAAGATGCTGTAAATGAGTTTATTACAGCATATAACGATTGTATAGCAAAAGTTGAAGAAGTTACTGCAAGCGGTGCTGACTTACACGGAGAAACTTCATTAACAAGTCTTGAAAGAACCCTGAAAAGTTATGCTACAACTGCAAATGGCACAAACGGGGGTATATACAAACTTCTCTCTGATATCGGTATTACAACAGCAGCACCGGATGGAGATAATCTTTCAACAGACACATATAAGCTTGAGCTTGATGAAGAAAAGTTCATGAAAGCGCTTGAAGAAAATCCTGATTCAGTACAATCACTACTTGCTGGTGAAAACGGCGTTTTGAGTATGATGGAAAACACCATTGAACAAAGTTTAAAAGCTTCTGTAGGTTTCTTTGATGTTAAAACATCAACTCTTGATTCTGACATTAAGAAAATGGAAGAAAAAATTACGAAGAAAAACTCAAGCATTGAAACTTATCAGGCACAGCTTGAAGCTAAATTCCAGAAGATGGAACAGGCAATTGCGTCTATGCAGCAAAATTATAGCTCCTTCTTATCATAGGAATTAGTTAGCCCATTAATGTTTGAGCAAACTTTAGCGACTCGTCCGTAACTTCGCCGCCGGCTAGTTCTGCGACGGCCTTAAGTTTAGCTTCGCCTTCCAGAATAGATATGTCAACGCTGGTTTTTCCATCCTGTGTCTTTTTGACATAAAAATGTCTGGCAGATTTTGAGGCAATGATTGCCTGATGCGTAATCATAATAATCTGCATAAATTCAGCTAGTGCCTTGACTTCATCTGCCACAGCCTGAGAAGTTTTTCCGGATATACCGGTATCAATTTCATCAAAGATAACAGTACCGATATTGTCGCTCTGTGCAAAAATAGTCTTAATTGCAAGCATTACACGCGAAATTTCACCGCCGGATGCAACTTTTGCAAGCGGTTTCAAGCCTTCTGAAATGTTTGTCGAAATAAGAAATTCTACTTTATCAACCCCGTTTGCAGACAGTTCGCCGCGCTCAAAGTGAATTTCAAACTTAACTTTCGGGAGCTCAAGTTTTTCAAGTTTTTCAATAATAAGACCGGAAAGAACTTTTGCATAATTCTGTCTTTCTTCTGAAATCTCACCTGCAAGAAGTTCAAGCTTGCTTCTTTTCTCTATAATTTCTCTTTCCAGCTCCTCAATATTTTGCGTTGAAAATTCTATACCGTTTAGTTCCTGCCTGAGTTTTTCCCCCTGAGCCATAACACTCTCTAAAGACCCGCCGTATTTACGTTTCAATTTGTCGAGCAGAAACAGTCTTTCCTGTATTGAGTTAATTCTCTCCTCATCATTATCAAGAGAACTTGAATATTCTCTCAGGTTTGATGATAAATCTTTCAAAACTTCAATAGCTTCAATAACTTTTCCTTCCTGCTCTTCCAGTGAACTATCCATATTGGAAGCTTTTGAGAGGTTCATTTTAATCTGCATCAAAGCATCGATTATTGCGCCGTCATCACCGGAAATTGCCCAGTATGAAGCCCCTGTTAAATCTTTGAGCTTTTCAACATTTTCAAGCACTGCAAGTTCGTTGTTAAGCTCCTCATCTTCATTTGCAGATTTAATCTGCGCTTCATCAATTTCATTAACCTGAAACTTAAGAAAATCAATTTGTTCCTCAGTTTTATCAGCAGAATTTTTTAGCTTTTCAAGCCTTGCCTGCATATCTTTATATACACCAAACTCTTTTCTATAGTTTTCAAGCATAGTACCGCAGGTATTTTTAGCATACGCATCCAGCAGAATTATATGGTATTTCGGCTGTAAGAATGAGTAAGTCTGGTGCTGTGAATGTACGTCGATAAACAGCTCGCGGAAATGCCGCATAAATTCCTGATTAACCAGACACCCGTTAACTCTTGAACGAGAACCGGTTTTGGTAATCTCTCTTGATAGAACAATCTCGCATCCGCAGTTATCAATACCATTTTCATCAAACAGTTCTGATAAATCCTGTTTTTTATTACATAAAGTTAATTCAATTACGGCTTTTTCCGCATCGCCCTTAATAACTTCTTTTCCAGCCTTTGCTCCGAATGCAATATCAATGGCGTTGATAAGAATACTTTTTCCGGCACCCGTTTCACCTGTTATAATATTCAATCCTTCTGCCAGATCCAGCTCTAATTCATCAATTAATATATAATTTTTTATTAAAATCTTTGATAACATACCCTAACTATCTTCTTCCCCGTCATCATCATAATCTTCGTCTTCTTCATACTCGTCAGCTTCGTCGTCGTATTCAGGCTCGTCCTCATAGTTTTCATCTTCTTCCGGTTCTTCCTCTGAATACTCTTCAATACCGGCTTCCGGCTCAATAACAGCATTCCTTCCTAACATTTCCTTTATATATTCAAGTTCCTGTTTTACTATTTTTTTAGAAAACGTGAGCGTATAAGGATTATCAAGTGCCTGCTCCAGATTTTTACAATACTGCTCAGAATCGCCAATATACTTATAAACTCTTGCAAGACAATAATACAAATCGCCATTATCCTCTTTATCTAATCTCGTATTAAGGATTTCCAGTATTTCTTCTGTTTCACCTGTTTTCAAACATATTTTAGTAAGCAGCTTATACGCTTCAATATCAGAAGAATTATACTCCAGAGTTTTTAGTAAATACTCTTTTGCCTCCTCAATATTTCCGCTCTTGTAAGCAATTGAACCGAGATTAAAATATGCCCAGCTGTAGTCCGGAGAAATTTCAAGAACTTTTTTGTAACTATCTATCGCAAAATTTGTAAGTCCGTCGTTCTGGTATATAAACCCGAGATAGAAATATGCAAAAACATCTTTTGGATTGATTGCTGCTGCTTTTTGAAAATTATCCAGAGCAAGATTTTTTTCGTCTTTATTAAAATAACAAACCCCCAGATTGAAATAACAATTTCCATCCTCAGGGTCTGTTTCAAGAACCTTGCGGAAAGCGCTGATTGCCTCGTCCCATTCTTTTAAGTCCACCAGAACATCCCCCAGATTGTAATAAAAATCTTCCTGAGGAGAAATTTCAACAGCTTTCTGATAACACTCTTTTGCTTCCGTAAACTTTTTTAATTTTTCATATACAATGCCTAAATTGTAGTAAATTTCAGCATCCTGCGGAAAATATTTTAAAAGATATTTCAAATTTCCTTCTGCTTCTTCATTAAAACCATTATTAACCAGAAGTATTGATAGTTCTCTTCTTGCCTGAAAATTTGAAGGATCGTTTTTTAGAATATTCTGAAGTGACTCGATATCATTACCCATATATTAATTATAACAAAGTCAGTATAAATAGTAAATTTTTGTAAATATTTTCGTAAAATTTACCCTTCAACTAGCAAAAAAAATTAATCAGAGGTTTTAGAACAAATGGATGGTTGATTAACTGCATAATATGATATAATTTAATAAATAAAGCGAGGTAACTACATGAGTGAAGTAAATGGTCCAAAATTTAGTGTAAATCAGGTAAATTTTAACGGTATTCAACAAAAACCGCAGGCAGAAGTTCCTGTAGAAGAACCGGCAGCAGAAGCTCCGAAATTAAATGATTTTTCTGACCCTAAAGCTGAAGCACTCGGCCGCTCAATGTTGTTTAAAGGTGCAGATGACACTAATCATGATTTGAAGGCACTGCTTGAGAACCCGCAAATTGCAGAAAATTCAGACAAAGCGTTTGAAACAGCGCTAAAAGCTGCTCAGGATGCAGGTCTTGAAAACCCTTATGAAGAAGCTGCCTCTTTTGCAACCGGCGCTATTTAGACTCTGCATAATAAAAAACACCCCATTCGTCTGAATACGGTGTTTGTTTATTTTTAATAATTGACAGTGTCTAATTTATTTCCGCACCGTCGGTGGCTTGAAGCTGTTTTGACTTGTAATTATGGATGACCGCGTCAACCAGTAAGTCGTAAGAAGAACTCTTTTCTATATTCGGAAATTCTTCTTTTAATTGTTGTCTGACCATTGCTTCCAACCTCTGTTCGTCAGCCTTTATTTTTAGTTCATTGCTTGACAATGACTCTATATATTCTTCATTTGCTTTTCTCTGTGAGCTTGCAAATGTAAGTAAATTTGCTTTTGTATCTAATGCTTCTTTCAGTGACTTGAAAAATTTCAGGTTGAACATAACGACCTCTTTAGTTTTACTACCTTCACTTTGTACTATATTAAAGTCCCCTCAAGGTAAAAATTGACTCTTTTCTTTTAAGTTGTTACAATTTTTTACATTTGGGAGAAATCTGTTAGTATTATATACTTATTTTTCAAACTCTTCAATAGTGCAAGTCTGTTATTTTTTATATTTTCATCCTTATCCATGACAAGTACGTCATCAAAGAATTTTGTTACAACAGGGTTAATTTCTGTCAAATCAGTGAGATATTTTGCGTAATCACCGTTAAAACTAATTGCCTGAACTGCTTGATATAAATCTTTTTCAGCATTTTGGACAAAAAGTTCCGGCCTGACTTCGCCAGCATCTTCTTTCAAAATACGCAAGACTCTGTTAGCATTCTCTACAAGTTTCTCATCAACTCCGCCTGCTACTGCTTTGACGCGTGCTGCATAATCACAAAAATCAATACAAGGATTGTTTTGAGCACATGCTTCCAGAGCAGTTTTTGGATAATCGTTGTTCAAGAATATAATAGCTCTTTGTACGAAAAATTCCTCAACATCTTTTTTAATGTCTGCTTTTACTGGAAGAAGTGCCAGCGTTTCATCAATCAATTCGGAAACATTTAGCTTCAAATTATGCTCAAGGATTGTCTTGATAATTCCGAGAGCTGCACGTCTTACGCCGAGCGGATCAGAAGAACCAGTTGGTTTTTTACCGGAAACGAATACTGCACAGATTGTATCCAGTTTATCTGCAATACCAACAACCTGACCTTCAATAGATTTCGCTGTTTCAGAATCAGCATTGAGCGGGAAATAATGTTCTTTTATACCTTCTGAAACCTCCGGAGCTTCTTTTGAAACTCTGGCATAGTCAGCACCGATAAACCCTTGAAGCTCTGTAAACTCAAATACAAGGTTTGTTGCTAAATCAGCTTTGCAAAGTTCTGCAGTTCTCTTAATAGAAGGTTTATTTATTCCAAGAGAAGATGCTATTTTTTCAGAAAGCTTCACAATACGCTGAGTTTTATCATACACAGAGCCCATACCTTTTTGGAAGGTCATGCCCTTAAGATTTTCAACATAAGCCTCAAGCGTTTTTTTGGTATCTTCATTAAAGAAAAATACAGCATCATCAAGTCGGGCCTTAATTACTCTCAAGTTTCCGGCTTTAATATTTTCAAATTCGCTGCCTGTATAGTTTGTAATAGTTACAAATTTATTTGTAAGTTTTCCGTCTTTTGTGTACAGAGCAAAATATCTCTGATGGGTTTCCATAACTGTTACTGCAACTTCCTGAGGTATTGTGAGAAAAGCTTCGTCAAAATTGCAGGTTACGGCAACCGGCCATTCGCAGATGAATGTAACTTCTTCGAGTAAATCATCGGAAATTTTTGTAACAGCATTAAGTTTATCTGCTTCAATTTTAGTTAATTCTAAAATGCGCTGTTTTCTTTCATCCGGATCAACAATTACGTTTGCCTCACGCAGCTTAGAAACGTATTCATCAGGATTATTAATCACAATATTTTGCTTAGAAAATCTATGTCCGTTTGTTATATTGGAAGAATCTTTATCAATAATTCTAATCTTGACTTCTTCATTGTCCAAAATTGATAAAACCCATCTTATCGGGCGGGAGAATTTAACATCATTGCTGCCCCATCTCATAAAATGAGGGCCTTGAAGTTTTGAGAAAATTACCGGAACATTTTCTTGCAGCAAATCTTTTGTATTTTTACCTTTAATTGAAATTTTCGCGTAAACGTAATTATCTTCAATATAGAGTTCATCTGCTCCAACTCCGTTTTTCTTCGCAAAACCTTCTCCGGCTTTTGTGAGGTTATTATTTTCATCAAACGCCGCTTTTGCAATCGGGCCTTTTACAACTTTTTCTACATCAGGCTGAGATGAAGCAAGTCCATCTATGATTACAGCAAGACGTCTGGGGGTTGCCATTACGTTAACTTTTTCATATTTTACATCACTGTCATTTAAAAATGTTTCAAATCCGTTTTTCAATTGAGAAATTGCCATTGGTATAAACTTATAAGGTAATTCCTCAACACCTACTTCCAATAAATATTTACTCATTTATATTTCTCCGTTTCTCTTTAAATTATACATGGAAAAGGCAGAATTTGTAAAAATATATTAATATGCAGACAATTTTCTTTACTAAAAATACTTTTTTAATATATGAAAGTTCTTTTTAAGCTGGGGAAACAAAACGACATATTTCAAAGTGCTTATGCAAATTTCACTAAGCGCTGCCTGAGGCCTGAACAAGAAATCTTGAGTGCAAAAAACGATTATATCGAAATAAGAGATTTATTTGTACACGGCGGAAAGGTTGAAGACTTCTGCAACAGAACGGTCAAATTGTCTGACGAGTTGAAAATTAACGGAAACAGCAGACTAAGCGACCTTTTAATAAATGAACTCAGCAAATTATGCATTAATTTTAATATGCAGGCAAAAGCAGAAGAACTCTTGCATATAGCGCTTGAAAACAGCCGTAAAAAGAATGACGGACTGCATGAACTCGCAAGGCTTACTGATTTAGAATATTTATATAAAAATCTTAATGACCGAAAAAATCTGTTTAATATACTTCAACAGAAAAAAGAATGCTGCAAAAAGGTTATTGCTGAATATGAACAAAATGTAAAAAATTATGATAGTATTCTTAAAAAACCAACTCCAAAAGAAGGAGTTCAGACACAGCTTGCATTCACATACTCGGATTTAGCACATATGCTTGAAAGGCGAAAACCTAAGGATGCTGTTAATCTGTATACAAAATGCAGAAATATTTACGAAAGTCTGGGGCGCGAACGAGAAACAGCTTATCTTAATGAAAGAATTAGAAGGCTGAGTGAAAGATACGAAAAATTATCTTTGAAGCCTTAGCCATAAGGCTTATTTTGCTTAATATATTGTAATAATTTATACCTGAAGACTTTTATTATACTGAAAAATAAGTTATAATCTGAGAAAGGAGTTTGTATGAAAAATAGATTTAAGCGTATAATAAGCTGCATATCCTTTCTGGGCTTATTTCTTATGTCATTTTTAGGTCCGGAAGCCAAAGCCGTAAATACTTCTAACGTACCGGAAGTTTCTAATACCGCTGTATCCGTACAGAACAGCAGTAAACCTTTTATACTGTATTCCGGCATTGAACTAACAAACAAAGATAATGTAAAGCTTGCAGGTCATTATTCCCACCGTTCGCATTATTCACACAGCTCGCACAGTTCACATTATTCTTCAAGATTTTAAGAGGAAACATGAAGCAATACAAATTTGCGAAGTCTGTTTTTGATAAAGATGCTATTTTGAAAACAGTATACTTATGGCAGGACATATTAGTATCGGAAGATGAATTTAATTATATTATAGAGGTTAATTCTCTAAATAATTTTGATATTGATAAATTTAATTCTGATTTACAGGAACAACAGCTCAGAGAAACTCTTAACGGCCAGTTCGGAGAATTAAGAGAAGCTATTTATAACAAAGCTTTTGAAAGATTTGAGGTTTCATAAATTGTCCTCATATATCATTCTTCCTTTTAATTTTAAATATTCAGATGATACGGTTCTTATGGTAAATCAAGCCGGAGAATGGATTATTGCCCGCAGAGATGATTTTGATAAATTCCACTCATACAAGCTTCAGCCTCAGAATGAATTTTACAAAAGATTAAAAGCCAAACATTTTCTTACAGTACCGGAAGAAAAAGAACAAGTTCTTAATTTGCTTGCAATAAAACTGCGAACCAGAAAAGCTTTTGCACAATGTTCTCCAAATTTGCATATGATTGTTGCGACACTGCGATGTAACTGTCTTTGCAAATATTGCCACGCCTCAAGTATTGATATGTCGGCAAAACAGTATGACATGAGCTGGGAAACCGCAAGAAAAACTATTGATTTAATTTTTCAATCACCGTCCGACGATATTAAGATAGAATATCAGGGCGGAGAACCTCTATTGAATTGGGATATAGTTAGAGAAAGCATACTGTATGCCAAATTTGTCAATAAACTTGCTGGAAAAAACTTAAGCTTTGTAATTTGTACCAACCTGATGCAGATTACAAAAGAGCAAATTGATTTTATAAAAAAACATTCAATTGAAATCTCAACATCGCTTGACGGGCCTAAACAGCTGCATGATACAAATAGAAAATCCAGAATATTTGAAAGTTCATACGACAAATTCATTGAAAACTCTAAGCTGATTAATGATTGCGCACCGCTTTTGACAATTACAAAAACAAATATTAACAAGCTTAGAAGTGTGATTGATACCTACGTCAAGCTTGGGTACAATACAATTTTTCTAAGAGCTTTAAATCCATATGGAAATGCCGTCAAAAATAAAGCTGAACTTGATTATTCAACCGAAGAATTTATTTCTGCATACAAAGATGCACTGCAATATATAATAGAACTTAACAAGAAGGGAATAGACTTTGTAGAATGCTATACCGCTCTGTTTCTTACACGTATACTTACCCCGTTTTCAACGGGATTTGTAGATTTGCAGTCACCATCAGGCGCAGGCCTGTCCGGAGTAATTTACAATTATGACGGCAAAGTTTATCCAGCCGATGAAGCAAGAATGCTGGCAAGGATGGGAGATGATTATTTTTGCCTTGGAACTGTAGATGAAAAGTTTTCCGGAATATTCAACGGGCAGGTTATGCACAGCATAGTCCGAAACTCCTGTGTTGAGGCCATGCCGGTATGTTCAGAATGCGTTTACCAGCAGTATTGCGGAGCTGATGTGATAAGAAATTATCTTGAAACAAAAGATTTAATGGGAAACAGGAGAAAAAGCGGCTTCTGCAAGAAAAACAAAATGGTGCTTGATTATATATTTTATTTATTAAATAAAAATGATGAACAGATGATGGATATATTCTGGTCGTGGGTAACAAGACGGCCGTATGGAGAAATAAACCTTGAAAAAAATTAAAGGCGAACCTGTTAACATAACTCAATTGATTACAGGGAAAATAACAACAAAAAATAATATTTTCGATAAAAATAGAATAGTCGTATGTGACAAACTTCCTTTAATCAGATTTGGCGCCAAATGCTTTATTGTGAAAGAAAAACCTGATTGCAAAATACCGGCAGTCAGAATAAATTCTCCTCTGCCTTTTCAGGATGGGGATGTTATATCCATAAATCCGGACGGCAGCTGCTCGGTTGTATGGGAGAAAAATTCCTGCCATAATGCTTTTTATGTCACGGATTTATGTAATTCTAAGTGCATAATGTGCCCGCAGATAGATGGCAGGCAGTCACGGTATGATGAGTGCTTAAAAATTCTCGGCTGCATAGATTTAAGAAATGATAAAAACATTGGTATAACCGG
>ENA-OOZQ01001392-OOZQ01001392.1-human-gut-metagenome-genome-assembly--contig:-NODE-1392-length-14905-cov-2.867071_pt1 | contig 14905 bp, 9 predicted proteins | sample MGYA00241188_ERZ501399 | MGnify/ENA primary metagenome ERZ501399 (study PRJEB25962, sample SAMEA2042658) | human gut metagenome | biome: human gut; feature: human-associated habitat; material: faeces... | reverse complement strand
CCACCCGGTAACCGAACCCCGTCGCCATTCCTTTATCGGCATCGGCAACGGCCTGTCTCAGCATGCGGGTAAAGCTCTGCCCGTAAAAGATGTTGTCGCCCAACACCAAGCACACGGTGTCGTTCCCCACAAACTTCTCCCCGATGATAAACGCCTGCGCCAGTCCATCGGGCGATGGCTGCTCGGCATACTCGAAACGCACGCCGAACTGTCCGCCGTCTCCCAACAATCTCTTGAATCCGGGCAAATCGGTAGGAGTGCTGATAATAAGTATCTCACGAATACCAGACAACATCAATACCGATATGGGGTAATAAATCATAGGTTTGTCATACACCGGAAGCATCTGCTTCGATACTCCCCGAGTGATGGGATACAATCTCGTGCCGGAGCCTCCGGCCAATACTATGCCTTTCATCGTTCGTATCTTATTAGGGCAATCAACGATTGCCGTACATTTGTTCGTAATATTTCTGATAATCGCCGCTGACTACTTCGTCCACCCAATCTTGATGATCGAGATACCAACGTACAGTTTTCTCTATCCCCACGGTAAAGGGGGTCTCGGGATACCAGCCCAATTCACGGGCAATCTTCGACGGATCGATGGCATAACGCATGTCGTGCCCCGGACGGTCGCCCACGAAAGTAATCAAATCCTCGTTAATATTCTTCACATCGGTCTTCAATACCCTACGATATTCCGGTTCTTCCCGCATGATACGGGCAATAATATCGATGATGAGCTTCACGATATTGATATTCTGTTCTTCGTTGAATCCGCCCACATTATAGACTTCGCCGATACGGCCGCGTTCCAATACGGCATCGATAGCCTTAGCGTGGTCTTCCACATAGAGCCAGTCGCGCACATTGTCGCCCTTACCATAGACCGGGAGTTTCTGACCGGCCAATATATTCTTGATAATCAGAGGTATCAATTTTTCCGGGAAATGATAGGGACCGTAATTGTTGGAACACCGGGTAATATTCACCGGCATGCCGTAGGTTTCGTGGTAAGCCCTCACGAACATATCGGCACTCGTCTTCGAAGCCGAATAAGGAGAACGGGGATCGAGCGGTGTCGTCTCCGTAAAGAACCGCTTGCCATAAGTATGCAGGTCGGTACGTCCGGTCACCACTTTGCGCACATCGGCATCGGTAATTTCCAACGGCTGCGGGTCGATATAATCCTTAGACAACGAGCCGTAGACCTCGTCGGTCGATACTTGCAAGAATTTCTTTCCCTCGGCATAGAGAGGCTTCCCTTCGGAATCTTTTCCCTTATACCAAGCCTTGCGGGCGCAATCGAGCATATTCTGCGTGCCCAATATATTCGTTTCCAAGAAGAGCTGCGGATTGGCTATACTGCGGTCTACGTGCGATTCGGCCGCAAAATTGACCACATAATCTATATCGGTTTCGGCAAAAATGTTCGCTACCAATTCAGCATTGCGTATGTCCCCCTTCACGAACCGCACTCTCGAATCGGCTATTTCGTCTTTAATAGTACCCAGATTCCCGGCATACGTAAGTTTGTCTAAAACGACCACATATATATCTTCTTCGTACTTTTTCAACAAATATTTCAAAAAGTTCGCCCCAATAAATCCGGCCGCACCGGTGACCAAATATCTTTTCATAACCTGAAATTTAAAATTCGCTGCAATTTACAACTTTTTTAAGAAATAATCCAATACGAAATATTTAGAAACTGTTTTAATTTTTTTCAAGCGACATTCGAGAACCTCTTCGAGGGTATTCACTCAGACTTCCATCTCCAATATAGTAATACTTTTAGCAGTCGATGGGAGAAATTCACCTTATAAATATATAATTAATTATAGTATAATATTACTATTTATGGGGTAAATCATAAAAAACCAATTTTCTCACTAGGGATTAAACCTTCATATTAGTTATAAAATATATAAGCGATTACATACCGTTAGAAATAACCCATAATAAAATTATATAAAAGACAACCGTTCGTTACTAATATCATTAAAAAAATAAACAAACACATTTAATTACCCATTAAAAACACTTTATGTATGAAAAAATCTTTATTTAATCCGTTACTGCTTTTAGCAGGTCTACTTGTTTCAAATCTATCCGTAGCACAGGTTACTCCTATTTCAGGGGTCGTCGAACCCGAAATAAGCACAGCGGAATCCCCCAAATGGTATACAATGATGTCGTCCCACCTCACGGCTTCCGATCGACAAAACCGATTTATGAAATGGGACGGTTCGAATTTATGTACCGACCAGCTAACCACACCGCCAACCGATGCTGCTTACATCTGGCGTTTGGAAAAGGCGGACGGAGGCGACAATTACTGCGTACTGGTTCATTCGAGCGGTATGCGCATTGTTGTTCCAGTAGAAGCTACCGCTATCAACAATACGATGTTAGAGATGAGTGCAAACGAGGGTGCTGTTTGGGTACTGGCCACATCTGCTTCCACAGGACAACAGCAGTGTGCCGATAAACAATACTGTCTGGATTACACCGGGATTTCGGGAGCCGCTTATCTGAACGCCGCAGATACGTCATGGGATTACGGTGTAACCGTTTATGAAATGGGAACACACCAAGCCTCGGGCTGGTTTTTCTATCCGGCTCAATACACCCCTCCAACGGCTACCAAAACCGTCTCAGTAAAATCGGCAGACTCGGCAAAAGGATCGGTATCCATAGAAGGAAAAGAGTCGACAAGTGTAGAGGTTCCTGAAACGGAAGCTCTTATCGTAAAAGCGACCGCAGCCGACAACTATATGTTTTACAGATGGGTGGAAGAGGGAACTGAAACTGTTATAAGTTACAGACACACTTATTCTTACGAAGGAACAGAAGATAAAACTCTCGTCGCCGAATTCGTCGAAAAGGATTATCCCATCATGACCCGTTTCTACGTCACGGACCTTAATCAACAGAACCGTTATTTAGGCTCTGTTTCTTATACCGCAGGCGATAAAACCGAGACTCTGTTCACCTGCGCAACCCAAGAAGAACTCCCCTTCACCGAATATAAAAAACTACATACACCACAAGTAGAAGGAGCTGTTATCGACAAGACCGAAAATCCAATCCGCCTCGAAGAGGGTGTTGAAAACTTCTCCATGAATTTCAAGCAGTATAACGAGGATATCACCTATAACAACGGATATAGAGACATCGTATGCGAACCTGAAATCGTTTGGTCTTACCAAACACTCTACATAGACTGGAACAACGATAAAGAATTCAGCGGCGAAAACGAGATTTACGCTGCCGTAGGCAATAACTCAGGCGACAATACTTTCGAAGATCCTAACGGCAATGTTACAGAAGGTTGGGACAGAACGATAACCGTTCCGGCCGAAACCGCTCCCGGAACCTATCGCATGCGCATCGTTTACATGGGGCCCGATCCCTGGTCCAACGACTGGCCCTCGAAAGTCTTCACCGAATTCTATAACGAGATAAGAAACGGTATTGCCTATGATTTCGAAATCGCCATCTCTCCGGCATCGGGAATCGAAGGAATAGCTTCCGGTAAGGTTTATTACGATGCTCACGCCGGACTCTTGATTTCCCCCAATCCCACCCAAACCACCGTTTATAATTTGTCGGGACAGATTGTCTTGCAAGTAGACAATGCAACGGAAATCTCTGTATCGGCCCTCGAAAAAGGTGTGTATATCGCAAATGTAGGCGGAGAAATGATCAAATTCATTAAATAACTCTGATATAAAAGCATAGGATAAAATTATATTGTCCTATGCTTTTGTATTTATATCCAATAGATAAGACATGAATATATTCTTTAAATTTCTGGCAGCGGCCACCGTTGCTACAATGACAATACCGGCAATAGCCGCCGACGATTCGAGTAACGACTACATTTCATCGAACCCTTTCGAAACCATGATACGGCTGGGACGTATCAGCGAAAAAAGCCCCATATACCAAATGCCGGCCGGATCTGCCAACGGAGGCTATATCTCTTCGGCAACGACCTCGGGCGATGCAGTCATCTACCCGTTGGGATATGCAAAACCGAACTCTCCCGGCAGTTATTTCGCCATAGTGTCGAAAGAGACTTCCTTATTGATCGCGGGCGAAACTTTCGAGTTCAATGCGACTATGACCGTCGATCCGTCGAACTATACCCTCTCGACTTACACCGACTAGAACCGCGACGGTGTATTCGAAAAGGAATCACGACCCGCCCAAGTAGCAGCCTCCACCAAAAGTTTCGTACAGACCATAGCGATACCCGAAAACGCAGAACTCGGAAAAACTCGCATACGCATAAGAATCGAATCGACAACCCCCTCCTCGGCCGATGCCTCGATTAGCGGACGGGTATATGATTTCGTAGTGTATGTTTTGGAAGCATCGGATAGAACCGACCGCTTTATAAGCGTATCATCGAACAACGACGAACTGGGAACTGCCATTATCGAAACACCGGCAAACGACGCCGGCCGTTACGAAATAGGGACACAAGTCACCGTAAAAGCTATTATCAATGAAAATTCGGAGTCTGCCATAGAATTCAAAGGTTGGCAAGAGGGAAACGAAATCGTGAGTGAAGAATCGGTCTACACATTTACCGTAACGAAAAGTACGAGCCTGATAGCCGTATTCGAAGCCGCTGTTCCCGTATTAGCCACCCCCGAAATAAGCACGGCCGAAGACCCGATTTGGTATCAAATCATGAATGCTCACACCGACGCCAACCGAAAAGAGAGATATATCGCCTATGATACGAACACAGGTGGGGATTATTCCACCGCACTGAGGGTGGAAAAACCGGCGAACCAAACAGACAAATTTCTCTGGCGGTTGGAAGATGCCGGAAATAATCGGGTATATATCGTAAACAAAGGGACGAACTTGCAAATATCCGGGTCGAAAGTCTTAGAAAAAGAATATTTTACCGCTTCTACTCTCGGGAGTCAATTCACAATCGAATCCAGCGGTCATGAAAACGGGAGCTACTCTATCAAGTACGAAGGCGACAATTCCTATCTGTTAAACGCCCAAGACGGTACATGGGGAGTCGTTCTATACAACGCCGGTATAGGAACAGGTTCGGGGTGGTATTTTTATCGAGTGCCTTTAAAAACCCCCACAGGAATTGAAAACGGAGACAGAAGCGTAGCACCCAAAGCCCACCTCTACGACGGACGACTGAGCATAACCGGACTGGACGGACGCAACACGATCAAAGCAGTGAGCCTCTCCGGCCAACTGTTAGGAAATTACTTTTCTGCCGATACCGTCTTCGAAGGGGAATTGAAATATCCCGAAAGATTTATCGTCTTAGTCATCGAACCGGAAAACGGGAAAACGACCACACTCAAACTTCTCGATAGCAAACTTTAAACACCTTTATAAAACGTATGAATACCAATAAATTTATATACCCTGCAAGCAGCCTGCTCCTTACTTCGGGTTTGTGCTTCGCCCAAGAAAGAGATGCTGTCGCCACAACAGAACGCCCCAATGTCATTTACTTGCTTTGCGACGACATGGGATACAGCGATATAGAGGCCTACGGCCAACAAATGATATCGACTCCCAATCTGAACAGGCTCGTAAATAAAGGCATGAGTTTCACTCAATTTTATGCAAGTACAGCCGTAAGCGCTCCATCAAGAGCTTCGTTGATGACCGGGCAACACACCGGACATACCAAAATACGGGGAAATAAAGAAATACAACCCGAAGGACAAGAGCCACTCGACCCGAACGTAGAAACGTTGGGACATCTGTTTCAACAAAACGGATATGTGACAGGTTGTTTCGGTAAATGGGGTATGGGTTATCCCGGTTCGGGCGGAGAAGCTAACAATATGGGATTCGACGTATTTTACGGATACAACTGTCAGCGCAAAGCGCACTCTTACTACCCGGAGTATTTGTGGAATAACCAAGAAAAAGAGTATCAAAACGGACGTTATTCGCAAGATGCCATACACGAACATGCAATGAAATTCATCGAAGACAATAAGGACAAGGCATTTTTCGGTTATTTCACATATACGATTCCCCATGCCGAACTGTGTCAGCCGCAAGACAGTATCGTCGATATGTATAAAGGTAAATTTCAAGAGCCCCACCCGTGGTACGACAACGGAGATTATGGTACAGCAACTAATCCCCGCGCACAATTTGCGGCTATGATTACCCGATTGGACACGTATGTGGGACAAATCATCGATAAACTGGAAGAGCTGGGTATCTCCGAAAAGACTTTATTTATATTCACGAGCGATAACGGCCCTCATAACGAGGGAGGAGCAGATCCGACTTTCTTCAACACAGAGGAACGACTGAGAGGATTGAAACGAGCTTTGTACGAGGGCGGTATGCGCGTGCCTTATATCGCCTATTGGCCGGGGACTATCGAAGCCGGCTCTATAAGCGACTTGATGGCAGCCGGCTGGGATATGATGCCTACTTTCGTAGAATTGTTGGGTGAAGATACGAATTGGCGCGAAGAGGCGATGGACGGGTTGTCTATACTCCCTACTCTGACCGGAAAGGGGGAACAACGGCAACATGACTTCTTGTATTGGGAGTTCCACGAGGAAAACGGTCGCCAAGCCGTAAGAGCCGGAGATTGGAAACTGATTCGACAAAATATCAAAAACGGAAACCCGACTCATGAGTTGTACAACATTGCCGAAGACCCGCATGAAGACAATAATTTAGCTAATACTTATCCCGATAAAGTGGAAGAGTTGAAAGTCATTATGGATCGGGAGCATATACACTCCGACATATTTAACTTCGGACGTTGATTTACCGGTTCCCGTATAATATAAAGATAAAAATAGCGGCTTCTCGTAAAAAGCCGCTATTTTTATAACAGGATTCCACAGGTTCGACAACGCTGTTTATTCGATATTTTTATTCAGTTTATTCCATTCCGAAACCGGGGGAATGATTCCCATCGCTATCACCTCATCACGCAAATCGCACAAATGCTTATAACTGCGCTCCAATTCTTTATCTTCTTCCGGCGTACCATAAACCGGGTTGTAATGTACTCCCGAACGATCGAGAATTGTCTCCATCGCCATAAGTATGTGGTTGAATTTCCCGTCAGACAAATAAACACCAGCCGGCCACGTGAAAGGATTTCCACCCATTGCCGCAGCAATCATCTCGATAGAAAGATAGGCCGGGCTCTGAAAAGAAGCGTCCTCGCAAATCGATAATGTGTTTGCCTCCTTGAACGACTTGCTGGCGTATCTTCTCCCAGTCTTCGGCCGGTAATTTTTCCGTTCCGATAAGCTCGGCGAGCGGAGTTCCTTTTACTTTTGTCGTCGAAGCAAAAACCGCCATTTGTTCTCCATGCCCTCCATAGGTACGACAATTCTCGATTTCATCGGCTACCGCATGGAAATATTTTGCCAACTCGCTCTGCAAACGCGTACTATCGAGCGCCGCAAGCGTAGATACCTGAGACGGTTTCAAACCCGAATAAAGCAATACGATCAACCCCGTAATGTCGGCCGGATTGAAAACGACGACCACATGTTTCACATCGGGACAATAGCTGCGTATATCCTTACCGAATTGAGCGGCAATTTCGGCATTTCCTTTCAATAAATCCTCTCTTGTCATTCCTGCTTTGCGAGCAGCCCCTCCGGAAGATACGATATACGAGGCTCCCGTAAGAGCTTCTTTCACGTCGCTCGTGAAGGTTATATCTACCCCTTTAAATGCACAATGACGTAATTCCTCGGCAACACCTTCCAATGCCGGAGCATAAGGGTCATACAAACATAAATGAGGTGTCAAACGCATCATCAATGCAGTCTGTGCCATATTCGAACCGATCATACCGGCAGCACCCACGATCGTGAGTTTTTCATTCGTCAAAAATTCCATATTTGTTATATTTAAATGATGAGTTTTCTTTATTCCGTTACAAATATAACAAGTGAAACCTGATTTTGATTATCATTCTTTTTTACCATTCATAACAAAAGGTTATCGGCATAAACAGCCCTGCGGTTAAAGCCGAACACAATACATTCATTATAAGATATATACATATTAAATCACAACCATTTTTCCGTCACGCGACCCATATAATTTTCTGCCGAGACATTTGGAAAATCGACTGTATTTTCCTATATTCGCCTATCGTTATCTCGAATACACGATTGAAGATATCATAATAAAAATACCATGACTTATTACAGCGAAACACCGAGAGAGGGTATCAGCCTCCCGGACGGTACATTCAAAGGAGTTCTCAAAGATGGCAAACCCAGTTGGGGCACACTTACCGACCTCTGCGGGATTATATACGAAGGAGAATTTCAAGACGGAAAAATACAAGGCAAAGGTATAATGACATTCCCGGAAGGACAACGATATGAAGGAGATTTCGTCAATGAAAAGTTCGAGGGATCCGGTATGTATACTTGGCCAAACGGAAACCGATACGAGGGCCAATTTGCAAACGGCAAATTCGAAGGTCGCGGTATCTACACGTGGGCAAACGGAGAACGCTACGAAGGTGATTTCGTAAACGGGGAACAACATGGGAAAGGGATCTATACCCAGAGAGACGGAGAATATTACAGAGGAGACTTTGTCGACGGCTTACCCTCTGGAAGAGGTTTCTTTTTCTGGGCCGACGGAGATCGCTATGAAGGAGATTTTATCGAAGGAAAACGTACCGGAAAAGGTGTTTTCATTCACAAAGGCGGGGAATGTTACTACGGCGATTTCGTAGAAGGGATAAGGCATGGAAAAGGAATCTATATATGGACTGACGGAGAGCGATACGAAGGAGACTTCGTAAACGGGCAATGTACCGGAAAGGGTGTATTCTTCTACAAAAACGGGAACCGATACGAAGGGGATTTCGTCAATGGCTGTAAAGAAGGCTATGGAACCATGTACTACCCGGACGGTCGATATGACACCGGTCAATGGCATGACGACAACTTCATGGGATAAAAACAGAACCCAAAAACTTATTTTAGTTACCCGCCTTGCTCTCCGCAGAATACCCGAATCTTTCAAAAACATGAATAATTTAATACACTTTTTTTACTCGGTTTGCTAAATAATCTGTACTTTTGTACAAAAATTAGGAAATGGGAAAAGAAACATCTGAAAGAATACAGACTTCCGTGCTCAATGCAGCAGAGAAAAAAGTTTTGGTTTGGCTGGCTCAACGACAACCGGCATGGGTTACTTCGGACTTCCTTACATACACCGGTGTAGTAGGAGCTCTCGTATGCGCAGTGGGATTCGTATTGGCTCATATAGATAAAAACTACCTGTGGATTTCTTCTCTCGGGTTGGTAATTAACTGGTATGGCGACAGCCTCGACGGCACTCTTGCCCGAGTAAGGAATGCGCAAAGACCCGTTTATGGATTTTTTATCGACCATACGCTCGATGCCGTCACCATTTGTATCATGTGTATCGGAGCCGGTCTTTCGCCCATGTTCAGGCTCGATGTAGCGATGCTGGTATTAGTGGGCTATTTGGTTCTTTCGATTTATACGTATATCTCGACAATCCTAAGCGGTAAGTTCCTGCTCACTTACGGCAGCCTCGGGCCAACTGAATTCCGATTGATCGTCATTCTTATCAACACGGTGTTCATGTATACTTCCCTCTCGGAAATAAAGTGGACCATCGAAGGGCAAACATTGGGCATATTCGATGTAGCCGGATTGTTCATTGCCTGCTTCTTGTTCGTGGCATGGTTGGTTCAATTCATCACCGACCGTCGCGTTTTGTCCAAACAAGATCCATTGAAACCCTATTCTCCTAAAAAATAATAATAAAGATACGGTGTTAAAGCTGCGTATTTACCTACAATTCGTAGTCAGTCGGCTATTGGGCACAGGTGTCGATACCTTGATACTGTGGATATGCTCGACTTTTATATTCAGCAGCTACTGGGAGGTATATGTCCTCTCACCTATCATCAGTTTTGAATTTGCCGTATTGAGCAATTTCCTATGTTCTTATTTTTGGATATGGAAAAGTAGAATCGGCCGTCGTTCGACGTCTGATTTCTGTATTCGTTTTCTCATGTTCAATCTTTCATCGGGAGCCGGCTTCTTAATGAAAATGTTTTTTCTACTCATTTTCCAAAAGATATTCGGCTGGGACGTTATCTATTGTAATCTTGCCGCCCTGCTTATTTCGGGATTGTTCAACTATTTCGTAGCGGATATGCTGGTATTCAAATCGCGCAAACGGGTGAAAGTCGAAAGTTTCGACAGCAACGATTGCTGAATACAGCTCCCCTACATAAACCCATAAAGCTCTTCCTTTTCGGTGAATTAAGCCTAAATCCCCCTACAAAATTCGCCTCCAAAAAAGAATCTTATTTCTATTTCAAGCCCGTCTCGACTTGTTGCTGAGCAGGGGGAGATTTTGTATGTTTATTTCTCCCTCGTCCTACGGCACACTCCACCTCATTTACGATAAACAAAAGAAGGACGAGACTTAACTCCACCGCCCGTACTTTCTGCCCCCTCTATTAAATTAACCCCTCCGTCACTTCGTGCCACTTCCCCTATATTTTGCGTTGCAAAAACACCCCGTAATGCTACGGGACACGGCAAGAGAGGAATATGAAATTTTAGTAGATGGGATAGGGAGAGAATTAATAAAGTTGTATAAAAACGAAAGGGAAGCAAAAAATTTGCTTCCCTTTCGAGTGATTGAGTTGGGATTCGAACCCAAGACCCACAGCTTAGAAGGCTGTTGCTCTATCCAACTGAGCTACTCAACCGACCTTTTATGAAAAAGTGCTGCAAAGTTAGGGATATTTCGGGATATTCCAAATATATGTATCCTATTTTTTGTAGACCTCATATAAAATAGAAGTATCAGAAAGGATACCCCACCGTGAAATGAAACGCAGAATCTCGTTTGAAGTTTTGCGAAGCGATTGCCCAATGGTCTTGTCCGGCCGCCGGATTATAGGCTTTCATTCCCATGTCGAAGCGAAGTAAGAAATAGCTGAAATCCAGACGGATTCCCAATCCATAGGCCAACGCGATTTCCTTATAAAACGAATCCAGTCGGAACTGACCGCCGGGCTGCGATTCGTAATCACGAATCGTCCAAATATTACCGGCATCGATAAAAGCCCCCAACTCTACTTTCCAAAATAGTTTGGTGCGATATTCAAGATTTATATCGAGGCGTATATCTCCACACTGATTGATAAATTCAGATACAGAATTATTGCCGTTATAACTACCGGGACCGAGCGTTCTTACCGACCACCCCCGCACACTGTTGGCTCCACCCGAATAGTAGCGTTTCTCAAAAGGTAAAATATCGGAATTCCCATAGGGTATGCCTATTCCTCCGCCTACATGAAAAGCAATAGAGTTTCGCTCGTCAATCAAATGGGTAAAACTATAATCGAAATCGAATTTAGCATACTGGGAATATCGGATACCAAAAATCTTGTATCCCCCATCGGGCTCTTTCGAGGTAAGTTTGGAAAAGGCATTGAGCACGTTGCCCGCTATTTCTCCCGCAGCCCTCAACGTATAAACATTGGTGCGACGTTGCACCGGATTGGAGGGATTGAGATTGGAGCAATAAAAGGTATATCCCATACGCATGATGAAGTGATCCTCGTAACTGTATCGTAAAAGCGGATTATCGGGGGCTATGTTTTCGAGAAATCCGTCGGTCTTACGAGGCAAATAGACATAATTTATATCCAACAGGTCGTAGTTGTGACGGTAGAATCCCCGATTGGTCGTCCACTTATATTTCCAAGCCGCTCCCCAAATGACTCGCGTATACTCGGGACGTTGCTGGAAATTAAGATTTATACTATATTCGGTGCTGGCTTTCATACGCCGCCGAAAATCGGTACGCAAAAACGGGAAAAGAAATTTGGGATAAGTAACTCCTATCTCCCCTCCCAACTCGGTATATCGGTCATTGATGAGTCCGCTCAAATCGCCCGACAAACTTTCATAAGCACCGCGCACCTTAGCCGAAAAAGTTTCGGAACCCTTGAAGATATTACGATGTTGATAAGTAGCTCCCACGGCAAAACCTAAATCGCCCTCGGAATTAGTACCTTCCAATTCGAGCGAGACAGACTGCGGCTTATCCTTGCTGAGCAAAATATAACAATCCAATTGATTTACACCTTCGTCGTTCCGACCGGCCGGCTCGAAGCGAATATTGACATATTTGACAATACGCAATCTCCCGAATGCCGTATAGGTATTGTCCACATCTCGACTACTGAACAACAACCCCGGACGAATGAAACAATTCTCCACCAATGTTTCCCGTCGAATATAAGGGCGATCGCCTTCCACGAAATAATAATTCTTATATGTACCGGCATTGGCAACATCGATTTGGTCGGTCGCCGTCGGGTCATAAGACAACACAAAATAGATTTTCCTCATATAATACCGTTCGTACGGACGATACCCCGAAGCATTGGCAACAGACTCAGGAACAAGATTCATAGTGAGATCGACTGCTTTCGAACGGTCGGCGGTATCCGCCGTATAGGTAATCAGTTCTTTATTAAAAGCATAAAAGCCATCGCGCCGCAACATATCGGAAATACGTTGCCTTTCCTCGTCCAACACATTTCTATCGAAATTCGATCCTTTCTTCAAAAGCGAATGAGAGACATATTGCCGCTCGACAAGCCGGGAAATCGTATCGTTTGAAATACGATAGTCTATATCGTCTATGCAATGCGGCGTATTTGCCGAGACTCGATAGAACACGTCCATACGTTTACCTTTCGAAACCGTATCGACATCGACCCGAGCAGCCATGTACCCCTTATTATTCATGGCCTTCTCCATTTGCATACGAGAGTTTTCTATCAAAACCGGGTCGTAAATTATCGGGGGTGTACCGGCATTCCTCACCCAGCGGTTATACCATTTGGTCGAATCGTTTCCCGACAAATTATATAGCCCGAGCGTAAAGCGGAACAACCCGAACATACGGTGATTAGGCTCCTGACGCAAATAGGATTTCAAATCGGAAGGTTTCACCGACTTATCATCGGTCTCTATCTTTACATGGTCGAGCAGATAGCTACCGTCCGGGACATGGCGGGTAGGACTACACGCAACCAGAACAATACCGACGATCGCTCCTAAACTTGCCTTTATAACTCGACGAATTTTCAACGCTTCTCCGATAACTTGATTTTTTCTCGATGGATAAAACCTTGCAAATATACACTTTATTTTTTTCAATTCCAGCCATTCCTTAGGCAGAAGCAAGAAGACAAAATTTAACCGGGTTTCAATCACACAATTATACGATGTTTTTTATTTTCATTTATTACATTAAACTTCGTAAATACAAGCAATTTAAAATAGTAAACATATATTTTCTTTCAAATTATTTGTTTATATCACAAAATAGTTATACATTTGCAACATCATAAACGATATTTATGTGATAATTATGTTACTACACGTCATTTCTCTATCGGTCATTAGCGAACTTCTTGTCGTGAGTCGGTAAGGTGGAAAGGCGTATGTAGTTACTTCTCATAGAATGTTAAATTAGAGTAATTGTAAAAACCTTTCCACACAGCGGAAAGGTTTTTCTTTTAATGAGTACAGATTATGAAACATCAATTGCGGAGTGCGACGAGCACTGGCGGAAGGAGAATGGCAGGAGCGAGAGCTCTATGGAGAGCCAACGGCATGAAAGAAACGGAGATGGGAAACCCCATCATCGCAATCGTCAATTCGTTCACCCAATTCGTTCCCGGCCATGTACATCTACATGAAATAGGGCAAACGGTAAAAAAAGAAATCGAGAAATCAGGATGCTTTGCCGCCGAATTCAACACGATCGCTATCGACGACGGCATAGCTATGGGACATGACGGCATGCTTTATTCTCTTCCCTCCCGCGACCTCATCGCCGACAGCGTCGAATATATGGTCAATGCACACAAGGCCGATGCCATGATCTGTATCAGTAATTGCGATAAAATCACGCCGGGCATGCTCATGGCGTCCATGCGGCTCAACATTCCTACCATCTTCGTATCGGGAGGTCCTATGGAAGCGGGGCAGCTCGATGGGAAAGGACTCGATTTAATCGATGCCATGGTCGAATCGGCCGACGAAACCATAAGCGACGAACAAGTACGCCGAGTAGAACATGCCGCATGCCCTACTTGCGGTTCCTGCTCGGGCATGTTTACCGCCAACTCCATGAACTGCCTCAACGAAGCCATCGGTCTGGCTCTCCCCGGAAACGGTACTGTCGTAGCGACCCACCGCAACAGGGAACGGTTATTCATACAAGCTGCCCGACAAATCGTGGAGAACTGCCGGGCTTATTACCAAGACGGCGATGAAAGCGTATTGCCCCGTAACATCGCTACTCGCGCGGCATTCCTCAATGCGATGACTCTCGATATTGCCATGGGGGGCTCTACCAACACGGTATTGCACCTGCTCGCCATAGCCCAAGAGGCCGGAGTAGACTTTACGATACAAGACATAGACACCCTGTCCCGCAAGTCGCCGGTGCTTTGCAAAGTAGCACCCAATTCGCACTACCACATACAAGACGTGAACCGTGCGGGAGGTATTCTCTCGATTCTCGCCATACTCGAAAAAGAGGGGCTGATAGACGCATCTGTCCATCGAGTAGATCGACTGTCCTTAACCGAAGCCATCGAACAGTATGCGATACGAAACGGAACATGTCCCCCCGAAGCGGAAAGGCTTTGGAAAAGCGCACCGGGCAACCGGTTCAACCTCGTGATGGGCTCTCAGGAAAACTATTACGACAAGCTCGATACCGACCGTTCGAAAGGGTGTATTCGCGATTTCGAACACGCTTATGTCAAAGACGGTGGACTGGCCGTACTTTTCGGTAA
>ENA-OOZQ01001387-OOZQ01001387.1-human-gut-metagenome-genome-assembly--contig:-NODE-1387-length-14967-cov-12.522197_pt1 | contig 14967 bp, 9 predicted proteins | sample MGYA00241188_ERZ501399 | MGnify/ENA primary metagenome ERZ501399 (study PRJEB25962, sample SAMEA2042658) | human gut metagenome | biome: human gut; feature: human-associated habitat; material: faeces... | reverse complement strand
GATCTTCGTCAGCTTGGGATAGCCGCTGCCGCCCAAAGCCGTGGTGAGGGAGCCGATAGGTGCCGTCCACAAGGCACTGACCGTCGAGGCGAACGTGACGTTGCCCGAAGCGTCCCACGCGATGTTGCCGCCCGCGACCGCTCCGGCTCCCGAGGCATCCAGCCGCCATTTATAGCCCCGGATACCGTTCGAGCCGAGCGTAATGCTACCTGCGGCAGAGGTGCAGCTCCCCACAGTGTTGTTCTTCGTACCCCGGTAAAGGGAGTCGGCATCCACCGTCCAGCCGCCGATTTTCCCTTTTGTAACGTTCAAGGTCAGAGCTTCGATGTTTCCGGCGGTAATCAAGGAGGCTTTCAACGCCGCCGTGTCGATGCGTGCCGCAGCGATAATCCCCGATGTGATCTGGGAAGCACTGATGGAAATCGTCTTAATCGTATCGGCCGAGAGTGTTCCGGTAAAGACGCCGTCCTTGTCGATGTAGGTCGCACCGACCCAGTTCAGACTCACTCCGCTGCCGAACTCGACCTTGCCTGTCGTGGCGTTATACCTGACATACTGGTCGCCATAACCCAACTGGGCGTTACCGCCGTTATCTACATAGAAGGTTTTGTAGCCATCCCTAAATCCATAGATGCCGTTTACCGCCTCTGCGGCGATCGTTCCCGAGGAGGTCTTCGTATTGAGTGTAAACGAGCCTATGGCTATCCCGGAGACGGTGCCGTCGCTGTTTTTCGTGCCCGCAAAGAGTTTGGGGGTGATGACCGTGTTGCCGTTGATGAGCGTCTTACCCGTATTCCACTCCTTGACCCAGTCGAGCATGTCGGCATCGACCCCGTCCTTGCCCGGGATACCCGCCTTGGCTTTCGACCAGACGAACGACAGATGATAGACAATACCGGAAATTGTCACGGGAATATCTATTGTTCCGTGGTCGGCGAGGGTCGTCGTACCGGCGGTGATAACGTAGGTTAAGGTCTTCGTGCCGTTATTGACGGTAACGGATGAGAATCCCGCCGGCTTACCCACCGCACCGATGGTAAAGGCCGTGAGTTCCTCGTCCCCGCACATCACCCGTACGGTCGAGGTGAGAGTGACGGACGAGAGAATCTTCCCCGTGTCATCCGCGGGGAACACGTATTCACCCAAAGACTGGGTTATGGTATACCCGTCCTTCTGGACATAGATGGTCGCCTGTCCCCGGGCGATGAGAATCTTTGCCATGAAACCTTTTTCTGAAAGTATAGTGCGGAATGATTCCGGCAGGTTGCGGATTTTTTTTCGTGTAAATGATATTATTATAAAAAATATTTGTATTTTTGTAATTGGAAATGGTTCCGGGCGGTTCGCCGCCACGGATGAAAAGGGAATCCGGTGAGAATCCGGGACAGTACCCGCTGCTGTAAGTCCCCTCAAGGTTGCCGCAACCTGCCACTGGTGTAATGCTGGGAAGGCGCGACGACTGGGACGAGTCAGAAGACCTGCCATGACCGGAAAAGGATTTACACCCGCGGGAGAAAATCGGATTGCGATCAGATACGGAATGCCGTAGGAGTCATTCTCATATTTGAAGACAAACATAATCCCGTTCGTGTAAACCTGCGCGAACGGGATTTTTTGTGTTTGTTAAAAATATGTTTTATTAAAAAACAAGTAAGCTATGAAAAGAAATTTACGCTTTCTGGCGGGAGCTTTCCTGTTGACGGCAACCGCCCTGTTCACCGGCTGTAATTCAGACGATGACTTTTTGATGAATCCTCAAACTGATTCAGTAACTCCCGAAACCCGAGCCAACTTTAATGATGATGGCACTACAACCATTACATTCGATGACTTCGATGAAACATTCATGGCGGTTTCGCCTAAAGCAGAGAACTACTACACGCTTTATGGATATACTGCAGAGAACCAAATCAGGGAAATATACGATCCCGATTTTGTGTTTGTCTCCGACATGAATACTGTAACCAATTCTTATGGAGCGTATACTGAATTTTCCAGTGGTGCCATTGCGTTGTCGAAATACAATTATCGTTCTGATTCTGCTGCCGGCAAGACTTCTGGAACTAATTGGTGGTATACTTGGGAGAATCAATGTAGTGTCTATAATACAGCATCCACAGATGGGGCCAATACAGGGGCAGGTCACAGCGGTTCCAATTTTGCTGTTGTATACGGCTACTCTGATTTCGGAAATACGGAGTGGATGGCCAAACCTGAATTCTATTTTGACTCCCCTCGCAAATTCAAGGGTTTATGGTATTGTAACACAGCATATACCTATGGTGTGATTATAAATGGTAATCAGTTCGGAACATCGGGTGTTGCAACACCGTTGAGTAATCTGAAAGATTCTGACGGCAACAATATAGGATATTTCCAAGTCAACATCGAATGTTATGACGTAGATGGAAATTTGATCACCACTGTATCGAAATTGTTGGCCGACTACCGATATGATAAACCAACAGTGTCCCCCGTAACTACATGGACATATTGGGATATTAATGTAGCGGATGTGCAAAGTGTAAAATTCAATTTTGAAGGATCTGATGTCGATCCTATATATGGACTCAATACTCCGGCGTATCTTTGTATAGACGACGTTACAATAGAATAACAATTTAATATAGTTTGGCATAGAACTGATTTCAGTTCTATGCCTTTTTTATTATGAAGGCTTTCATATTTAGTATTCTTGTACTTTTGTTTTTTATTACAAGCTGTAATAAGAACGATGTAATTACTGAAGAAATAAAACAAGCTCCTATAATTGAACTCGATAGTGAGACTGGCATTTACACTATCAAAGTTGGGCGTGAACTGACAATTGCCCCGACATATAAATATGCGAATAATGCACTTTATGCATGGACAGTAGATGGAAAACTTCTTTCATCTGAATCAATATTGAAGTATACATGGAATCAGGAACAACATCTATATATCAAATTGCGAGTTGATACACCAGAGGGTTATGCGGAAGAAGAGTTAAAAGTAGAAGTATTGGAGTTAACTCCACCTACAATTTCAATCATAATCCCCTCTAAAGGATTAAAAGTGCCTCAAAACACGGATTATATTTTATCTCCAGATATTCAACATGACGATCTTGAAAATTTTAGAATTGAATGGGTACGCGATGGAGAAATCGTCGGAACAGAAAAAGCATATACGTTTCACGAAAAAGAACTCGGTACATATTCGATAACAATCCGGGCATCCAATATAGACGGAGAAACAATCCGTGATTTCGACGTAGAAGTTGTGGAAACAATGCCTTATTCCGTACGGTTTCCGACACCATCCTATACACAAACTTCTACGGATCGTTATACTTTTGCAGGGCGTCCTGTATATTTGCGGCCTTTGCTGGAATATTTCGATTATCCACAGTATCAATGGCAGGTCAATGGAAAAATTATGGAAGCCGCTACCGACAGGGTTTTTAAATTCACGCCGACGACTCCTGGAGAATATTTCGTTGCTGTTACTGTTACAGAAAAAATGCCCAACACACAGCCACTTTCACGTAACATAACACGTAGTAATACTTCAATTACAACGACAGTTAAGGTTATTTGTGAAGAAAAAACGGAACAAGAACGCTATCGGCAAGCGACAGCGACAAGTTCAGGTATTTGGGATAAGGTTTATGAATTCATTCCTGCTCCCGGACAGTTTATTAATGAGTTATCCCAAAATACCGGATTTATAGGAAATGAAACGACGCCCCAACAAGCCATAGAGTATGCAACGAAACGATTGAACAAAAAAGCGCATGTTTCACTGGGATCTTTCGGTGGTTATATCATCATCGGTTTTGACCATAGTATTGCTCCGAGTGGCCGAGAATACGATTTTGCAATACAAGGAAATGCTTTTAACAGTTCGAGCGGTGGCTCAAATGAGCCGGGCATTGTTTGGGTAATGCAAGATATAAATGGCAATGGCCAGCCAGACGATGAATGGTATGAATTAAAAGGATCTGAAACCGGCATCGATGGTACAATACAAGACTACGAAGTAACTTACTATAGACCTGCACCCAGAGCACATACTCCGTGGGTAGATAGTGAAGGTAATTCAGGTTCTGTCGATATGAATGCATACCATGGCCAAGAATATTATTATCCCAATTGGATTAAAGAAGATAGCTATACATTATATGGGACGCGTCTGACTCCTCGCAACAATCAAGATCCCGTTACAGGATATTGGGCGAATAACGCTTATGAGTGGGGGTATGTGGATAATATGGGTTCAGATAATCTGGTAGGAGGAAATGTCATTGATGGTAGCGGTCAGCGCAACGGATTCAAAATAGCCAATGCAATATATCATGACGGGACTCCAGTAAAATTGCAATATATAGACTTTATCAAAGTTCAGTGTGGAGTATTATCGAAAAGTGGTTGGCTTGGAGAGATATCCACAGAAGTATTTTCATTTGAAGACTTATCAATAACTAATAATCAATAATATGAGACAGTTTTGGCTTTTACTATTCATTGCCCCATTTCTTTTTTTATCATGTTCAGAAGATAATCAGACTCCAGAAAGTCCTGCTGATGCCGATGACAATTTTATCACATCAGTCGTGATGACTGTGGCAAGTCAATCCTATACAGCGGAAATAATTGACAATATAATTACCATAACAGTTCCATATACTGTTTCGTTAAATAATGCTCAAGTCGAATTCAAATACACATCCTCGGCAACAATTATTCCCGATCCGGCAAGCATTACTGACTGGGATACGGAACGAACGTTTCGTGTAACCTCTTACAATGGAGAAGCGAATGATTATACATATAAAGTCATTAAAGACGAGATTCGCTATGAAGGGGATGTGGAATTGAAGACAACAGCGGATGTTACGGCTTTCATTGATACGGACGTAACGGTTATCAAAGGTGATTTGATTATCGGGTCGGATGCTGAGGATGCAGAAGAATTGTCGGATATCGCCGCATTAAAAATATTGAAGGAAGTCGAAGGAAACATCATCATTCGGAAAAGTTATGTTGGACAAGATCTTACGGGACTTGATAATATCACTTCAATTGGAGGTTTGCAAATAGGAACTGAAACTGCCTTTGCGACCAACAGTAAATTGCAGATGGTCAGTATGAGATCTTTGCAGCATATTACTGGCGACATCGTTGTCTGCAACAATCAAGTAGCATATGTGCAATTCGACAACCTTGAAACGATTGATGGAAATATAATATTCAGGACTTCATCTCTACAAAGTTTTGAATTCCCTAAATTAACCACTGTCGTAAAGGATTTTGATCTCCAGTGTCTGACAAGTGACGGAGAACCAGGAGGAGAAATCACATCTTTGAGAATTCCTGAATTGACAAAAGTAAACGGTCGCTTAGGGGTTAATAATTTAGGCAAAATGATTTCTTTGGAATTTCCGAAATTACAAGAAGTTGGAAGTGTGGATTTTGCTTCTATACCGATTCCGTTGGAGACCCTTTCATTGCCGGAATTATCGGTAGTAAACGGCGACCTTAATCTCGTTTCCAGTTATATTGCGTCCGATGCTTTTACATCTACGGGAAATAATAAATTACAAGAAATAGATGGACTGTCTAACTTGTCGATTGTTAAAGGCACATTGACAATATCTAAATTCCAAGTCTTGAAAAAATTACCGGATTGGAGTAAATTAGAACAACTCGGAGGACTGACCTTGCTGCGTTTATTGGAGTGTTCTGATCGAATTTTAGATTTGAGCAAAGTAAATTTTGTACCTTTTGAGGATAACGAACCTTTAATTTCTATTACAGACGGGACTATATTCTCAAAAATTATCACAAAAGAGGATATGTCGCAAGTTAGCATGTTTCTAGCTCCGAGCGGTATTACCGGTTCAAGTGTTGGAATAGATCCAGAATTGAATTTTAAGAGTATTAAGAATTTTAAGTATTCTAGCAATATGACAACAGATCCTGTATTCCAATTTGAACGAGTTTACGGGAATATGGAAATTATAAGAGGTTCAAAAAAAGGCGTTTCAGCCCCTAACTTGGTAAGTGTAGATGGATATTTAAGCATCGAAACTACAATGGCAAACAATATCTCGTTCCCGAAATTGGAAATTGTCGGAGGTCAGTTATGTATTATCGGTAATCTGAACGCTGTTTCTAACTATGATTATGATTTTACGAATTTAAAGTCAGTCGGTTGTTCAAGCAATCCTCAATATATCAAAGAAGGGGTGATTAATAATATTTTATATGGTTCTTTAGATTTTATGGCATCAAATAAAGATTTTACATTTCCGTCATTGGAACATGTCGGGGGTGTTGGTATGACTGTTCGTGCCGTAAAAACTATTTCATGCCCCAAATTGCAGGCCATTGATGGAACACTTTGTGCTGCAAATGCAGCATCGCTTACGACTTTCAATATGCCAACTTTAACAAAACTCTCAGGAGTTCGATTTATCCGGTTGACACGGTTTGTTGATTATACGTTCTTCAAATCTTTTGTAGAAGAAGAGCAAATCAAGAAAGAAGACTGGCTTGTAACCAATTGCGGTTATAACCCCACCTACGAGGATATGCAAGCCGGTCGCTATACCCAGCAGTAACACCCATTATTTTACAAGGGAACAGGGTACTGGCCGAAAGACCGGTACTCTTTCCCGTTTATAACAAGCCAATGAAACATCTGATACGACATATCATTCTTCTATGCGGGTTGCCGCTGTTGCTGGCGGGCTGCATGGAGTGGGACTACGGAGATGCGGTGGAAGATTTCAACGCTACCGGAGCCGGGTTGTTCATCACCAACGAGGGCAACTTCCAGTACGGCAATGCCACGTTGTCGTACTACGACCCCGAAACCCAACAGGTGCAGAATGAAGTGTTCTTCCGTGCCAACGGCATGAAGCTGGGCGACGTGGCGCAATCGATGTGCATCCACGACAATAAGGGCTGGGTCGTGGTGAACAATTCCCACGTGATTTTCGCCATCGACCTCAATACGTTCAAAGAGGTGGGCCGTATCACGAACCTGACTTCGCCGCGCTATATCCATTTCCTCAGCGACGAGAAAGCCTATGTCACCCAATTGTGGGACAACCGCATCTTCATCATCAACCCCAAGAAATATGAAATCACCGGTTACATCCAGGTGCCGGACATGACGATGGAAAGCGGCTCCACGGAGCAGATGGTGCAGTATGGCAAATATGTCTATTGCAACTGCTGGTCGTACCAAAACCGCATCATCAAGATCGATACCGAAACGGATCAGGTGGTAGAAGAACTGAAAGTCGGCATCCAGCCCACCTCGCTGGTAATGGACAAGAACCACAAGATGTGGACGATCACCGACGGTGGGTACGAGGGTTCGCCCTACGGCTACGAAGCCCCGTCTCTCTACCGCATCGATGCCGAGACGTTCACCGTAGAGAAGCAGTTCAAGTTCAAGATGGGCGACTGGCCTTCGGAGGTGCAGCTCAACGGTACGGGCGACAAGCTCTACTGGATCAACAAGGACATATGGTCGATGGACGTGGATGCGGAACGTGTTCCCGTGCGCCCGTTCCTCGAATACAGCGGTACGATTTATTACGGCCTGACCGTCGACCCCGTGCGTGGCGATGTCTACGTGGCCGATGCCATCGACTACCAGCAGCAGGGCATTGTCTACCGCTACTCGTCCGAAGGTGAACTGATCGATGAATTCTATGTCGGGATAATCCCCGGCGCATTTTGTTGGAAGTGATGGGCAGGATACGACACCTATACCATCTCATCTTCGTTACCAAAGGACGCAAGATGACGATTCCGACAACGGGAAAAGGATTGATGCTCGAGCGGATGACACGGATTTTTACAGGGAAAGGTTGCCGCGTACATGCCGCCAATGCCTTTCTCAACCACGTGCATGTACTTGTCGAGATTCCGAATTCCGGGGATTTCAGCAAGATCGTGAACAAGGTGAAAGGCGCCACGGGAACGGTATACCAGAAAACCCCGGAATATGCCGACTTCTCCGGTTGGGCTGCCGGATTCGACTCGTTCAGCGTGTCGTTCAGCGACCTTCACCGGCTCAGACGGCACATCGAGGAGCAGCATACAATCCATCAGGAGATCTCGTTCGAGGAAGAATACGGACAACTGCTTGAAGAGAATGGGTTCGACCCGCATCAAACGTCCGTGCCGGCATCCTCCACGGTACATTTTTCCGCGAATACCCACCCTAAAAACGGAATCAAATGATTTATACGAAATACATACTTTTCTCGCTACTGCTCGTCTGTCCGTCCGTATTGTCCGCGCAGGGAATCACACGACGCATCCACCAGATAGACGAGGTCACGGTGTGGGGCAAACGCCCGATGAAAGAAATCGGCGTGCAGAAGACGAAGTTCGACTCGCTCGCACTGAAAGAGAACATTGCCTTATCGATGGCCGACATTCTGACGTTCAATTCGTCCGTGTTCGTCAAGAGTTACGGACGCGCCACGCTCTCCACCGTTGCTTTCCGCGGCACGTCGCCCAGCCACACGCAGGTGACGTGGAACGGCATGCGCATCAACAATCCCATGCTGGGTATGACCGACTTTTCCACCATACCGTCCTACTTCATAGATCAGGCCTCGCTGCTTCATGGCACGTCGTCGGTGAATGAAACGGGCGGCGGACTCGGCGGACTTGTCAAACTCGGTACTACGCCGCAGGTCGGCGAGGGCTTCCATGCCCAATACGTGCAGGGCATCGGGTCGTTCCGCACGTTCGACGAGTTCGCCCGCTTCACCCTCCGGGAGCGGCCGATGGCAGGTCTCGACCCGCGCGGTCTATTCGTCGTCGCCCAACGATTACAAGTACACCAACCACGACAAGAAGATAAATATCTACGACGAGGAGAAGAACATCATCGGACAGTATCATCCCAAGGAACGCAACCGATCGGGTTCGTTCAAGGACCTGCACCTGTTGCAGGAGGTATATTACAACACCCTGAAAGGCGACCGTTTCGGGTTGAACGCATGGTATATCAACTCCAACCGGGAACTTCCGATGTTGACGACCGACTACGGAGATGCAACCGACTTCGAGAACCGCCAGCGGGAACAGACTTTCCGCAGTGTCCTTTCGTGGGATCATATCAAAAGCAATTGGAAACTTGGCGTGAAAGGCGGTTACATACACACATGGATGGCCTACGACTACAAGCGTGAGGTCGCACCTGATAACTGGGCGTCGATGACCCGTTCGCGCAGCAAGGTAAATACGTTCTACGGGCAGGCTGAAGGTGAATACAGTCCAACAAAACGTTGGTTTTTCACCGCTAACGTATCGGCTCACCAGCATTTGGTACGCAGTGAGGACAAGAATATCATTTTGCAGGACGGAGGCAAGGCCATCGTGGGCTATGACAAAGGACGCGTGGAACTTTCCGGCTCCGTATCTGCCAAGTGGCAACCGATAGACCGGCTTGGCATGTCGGTTGTGTTGCGAGAAGAAATGTACGGTTCCGAGTGGGCTCCACTTATACCGGCTTTTTTTATTGACGGCATCATTTCTCCGAAAGGGAATGTGATGCTCAAAGCTTCTGTTTCACGCAATTACCGTTTCCCGACGCTGAATGACCTCTATTTCCTGCCCGGTGGCAATCCCAATCTGAGAAACGAGCATGGTTTCAGCTACGATGCAGGTGTAAGTTTCGAGGTCGGCAAAGAAAATGCCTATAAGTTGAACGGCGGCGTGAACTGGTTCGATTCCTACATCGACGACTGGATTATCTGGCTGCCCACCACCAAAGGATTCTTTTCGCCCCGCAACGTGAAGAAGGTGCACGCCTACGGCATCGAGGTCAAAGCGAACCTGGCCGTGCAGCCGGCAAAGGATTGGCTCATCGACCTGAACGGCTCTTATTCGTGGACACCCTCTATCAACGAGGGCGAGAAAATGTCACCTGCTGACCAGTCGGTGGGCAAACAGCTGCCCTACGTGCCGGAGCATTCCGCCTCGCTGACAGGACGGTTGTCGTGGCGGTCGTGGGCGTTCCTTTACAAGTGGGCGTTCTACTCGGAGCGTTTCACCATGTCAAGCAACGACTACACGCTGACAGGACACCTGCCCGAATATTTCATGAGCAACGTCTCCTTGGAGAAAAACCTGTTTTTCAAACCGGTGGACGTTCAATTGAAATTTGCAGTCAATAATCTCTTCAACGAGGACTACCTTTCGGTGCTCTCGCGCCCCATGCCCGGTATCAACTTCGAACTGTTCATCGGCATCACCCCGAAGTTCGGAAAAAATAAGAAGAAATCCGTAAATACAAATTTGTAACAATATGAAAGCATTGAAAAATCTGAGCCTGATATTGCTGCTTGTACTGACATTCACAGGCTGCCATGATAAGAGTTCCAAACTTGCCGATTTCAACCGAACGGCCTATACACCTGAATACGCTTCGGGGTTTAACATAAAAGGTGCTGACAGCAGAAAGAGCGTATTGGTTACCGTCACGAACCCTTGGCAGGGAGCCGACAGCATTACCACGTGCCTGTTCATCGCCCGTGACGGCGAAGCCGCTCCCGAAGATTTCACCGGTCAGGTACTCAACGGGAATGCCGGACGCATCGTCTGCATGTCTTCGACCCATATCGCCATGCTTGACGCGATCGGCGAAACGGGGCGCGTGGTCGGGGTATCGGGTATCGACTACATTTCCAATCCCGACATCCAAGCTCGCCGCGACAGTATTGGCGATGTCGGCTATGAAGGGAACATCAACTACGAGTTGCTGCTCTCGCTCGATCCCGACCTCGTTCTGCTCTATGGGGTGAACGGCGCAAGCGCAATGGAAAGCAAACTCGAAGAACTCGACATACCGTTCATGTATGTCGGCGATTATCTTGAAGAGTCGCCTCTCGGCAAGGCCGAATGGATGGTAGTGCTTTCAGAAGTCACAGGAAAACGTGAGAAGGGTGAAAAAGCCTTTGCCGCAATCCCGGTCAGATACAACGCCTTGAAAAAGAAAGTGGCCGACAGTACCCTCGGCACTCCTTCGGTTATGCTTAATGTTCCCTATGGCGACTCGTGGTTCATGCCTTCAACCCAAAGTTATGTAGCCCGCTTGATTACTGATGCGGGAGGCCGCTATATCTACCAGAAGAACACGGGAAACGCTTCTATCCCCATTGACTTAGAAGAAGCATATCTGCTCGCGTCGGATGCGGACATGTGGCTGAACGTGGGAATGGCGAACTCCCTTGACGACTTGAAGGCATCATGTCCGAAATTCACCGATACCCGATGTTTCAAAAATGGAGAGGTGTATAACAACAACGCCCGTACCAACACAGCCGGGGGTAACGACTATTACGAGTCTGCCGTCGTGAATCCTGACATCGTGCTCCGCGACCTCGTGAAGATATTCCATCCTGAACTGGTGCAGGAAGAGTGTGTGTATTACAAGCAACTGAAATAGATGCGTTCCCGTTCGACTATATTATTCTCCATATTGATTACGCTCACGGTCGGTCTTTTTTTACTGGACTTGGCCGTGGGAGCTGTCAACATTCCGATCCGCGATGTATGGGCAGCACTGACCGGGGGAAATTGTTCCCGTGCCACGGAAAAAATCGTACTCAACATACGCCTCATAAAAGCTATAGTGGCACTGTTGGCCGGGGCTGCCTTATCGGTCAGCGGTCTTCAGATGCAGACCCTCTTCCGTAATCCTCTTGCCGGTCCCTATGTCCTTGGCATCAGTTCCGGTGCAAGTCTCGGTGTGGCACTTGTGGTACTTGCCGGGATCGGTTCATCAATAGGCATTGCCGGAGCAGCGTGGGTGGGTGCGGCTGTCGTGTTGCTCGTGATAACTGCCGTCGGACAGCGAATAAAAGACATCATGGTAATCCTGATTCTGGGCATGATGTTCTCATCGGGCGTAGGTGCTGTCGTGCAGATATTGCAGTACCTCAGCAAAGAGGAATCGCTGAAAGCCTTTGTCATTTGGACGATGGGGGCTTTGGGTGACGTCACCTCCGGACAACTTCTGATTCTTGTTCCATCGGTGTTTGCCGGACTGCTGTTGGCTGTACTGACCATCAAACCGCTTAACCTCCTGCTGTTCGGAGAGGAATATGCCGTAACAATGGGACTGAATATTCGGCGTTCACGCAGCCTGTTGTTTCTCTCGACAACGCTGCTCGCCGGAACGATAACCGCTTTTTGCGGTCCGATAGGTTTCATAGGTCTCGCTATGCCTCATGTCACAAGAATGCTTTTCCAAAATAGCGATCATCATGTCCTTCTGCCCGGAACAATTCTTTCGGGAGCATCGATATTGCTTCTTTGCGACATCATTTCTAAAATATTCACCTTGCCGATCAACGCCATTACAGCTCTATTGGGAATCCCAATCGTCGTATGGGTGGTTTTACGCAACAAATCCATCACCGCATGATAGAATTACAGCATTTTTCCATAGGTTACAAAGAAAACTCGTTGCTCCACGAGGTAAATGCCACGATAAAAAAAGGTCAACTGACAGCCCTTATCGGAAGAAACGGGACAGGAAAATCGACGTTGCTCCGCGCCATAGCCGGTCTGAACCGGTGTTATTCCGGAAAAATCATTCTCGACGGGCACGACATCGCCTGCATGAAAACCGAAGATATGGCAAAAACGCTGGCTATCGTCACGACCGAGCGCACGCGCATCGCCAACCTGCGGTGCAAGGATGTCGTAGCCATAGGCCGTGCTCCTTATACCAACTGGATAGGTAGGATGCAAGAAACAGATAAGGAGATAGTCATGCAATCGCTCATTTCGGTGGGAATGGAGGCTTATGCAAACCGCACGATGGATAAAATGTCGGATGGCGAATGCCAGCGTGTGATGATTGCTCGTGCATTGGCACAGGATACTCCTATCATTCTCCTTGATGAACCGACTTCCTTTCTTGACATGCCTAATCGCTACGAACTTGTGGCGTTGCTTCGTAGGCTTGTCCACGACGAGAAAAAATGTATCATGTTCTCGACACATGAACTTGACATCGCGTTGTCCATGTGCGATTCGATAGCATTGTTAGATACCCCGAATTTAAGTTGCTTGACCGCGTCTGAAATGCAGAAAAGCGGATACATTGACAGACTTTTCCAAAATGAAAACATCCGTTTCGACTCCTTATGCGGTACAATGATTTTGAAACAATGAGTATATACACTGTAGAAAATTTTACTTCAGACATCACTGTTGAAGGATATATCGCCGAATTCCGTGACGAACCACATTTTCTTGAACTTTGCAAACAATGTACCAATTACGGTAAAAGTTGGGGGTGTCCTCCATTTGATTTTGATACGGAATCGTTTCTCCGACAATACAAGTATGCACATCTTATGGCAACGAAGATAATCCCTGAAGACAAAGATATTCCGATTGAATATACACAAAAACTCATTTTACCGGAACGGATACGAATCGAGAGCGAATTATTGGATATGGAACGGAAATATGGAGGGCGTTCATTTGCCTATATAGGTAAATGTCTTCACTGCTCAGATAACGAGTGTACGCGTAACTGCGGCACACCATGCCGACACCCGGAAAAAGTGCGTCCGTCACTCGAAGCCTTCGGATTTGACATAGCCAAAACGCTTTCTGAACTTTTTAACATCGAACTTCTTTGGGGAAAGGATGGCAAATTACCTGAATATCTTGTTCTCGTAAGCGGATTTTTTCATAATGAATACGAACTTTGCAACATAGCATACTAATGATTCGGACATGAAATAAACAGACAAACTAACCACATTCGGTTCAATCTGTTTTGTGATTTCAAATGAATTATAGTTAGATATGTAAAAAGCGACGCTGGAGCTTGAAATAAGTAACGGTTTATCGGTGTATTCTCCGTTAAACCGTCCTGTTTTCGTTAAACGAAAACACAACTTGCTGTCCCCTAATGGGGACAACATTCTCCAATAGGAATTGTGTATCAGCCCATTGTACGGCTATTCTCCTGTGATTTTCGGGTCATTTCCATCAGGCATTTGCCGGCTGCTCTCCCCATAAAAAGGTGGCTGTCTCTCCTGAATCATGTGACTTACGCCCATAATTCAGGAATAAGGGAGACGTATGTACTGGAAATCTGCCCTTTCCATACCCTATTCTCCATTAATGGATTGTTATTTTTACACTTCTGCAAATGGAGAATGGCAGGTAGCCGTATACACCTTATTGTTTTTCTTCATTGTCTCCATTAATGGATTGTTACTTTTACACATCTACAAAAGGAGAATGGGCTGTGAACCGTATATGCCTTATGGCTTTCCTTCATTGTCTCCATTAACGGATTGCTACTTATACACATCTGCAAATGAAGAATGGGCATGTAACCGTGTATGTCTTATGGTTTCTTTTCCTTGTCTCCATTGATGGATTGCTACTTCTACACATCTGCAAATGAAGAATGAGCATGTAACCGTGTATGCCTTATGGTTTTCCTTCATTGTCTCCATTAATGGATTGTCACTTCTACACTTCTGCAAATGGAGAACGTGCATGTAGCCGTGTACGCCTTATGTTTTTTCTTCCTTGTCTCCATTAACGGATTGATATTTTTACACTTCCACAGACCGATAATTCAAGAATCCGTATCAGGACGGATGCATGCTCCCACACCTGCCCATAAGGATTTGAAAGGGGCGGTGGACAAGGAACGGAATCCCGCCGCTTTTCCACGCCGCTACGGACAGCAGGATTCTGACGTCACTCCTGCATGGGAAGAACCATCCGGATGGAACCATATGTTCGTCCCCCCGTCATGTGTATCATGACAATCCCCGACTTTGGATGACTATAAGTGACAGGTGGTTCCGTTCCGTCCTGTCCTCTTCTTTTTTTATTTTGTATTCCGAAACAATGCCAGTTGTGTAATTTAATAATTTAAGATTTTAAGACAATGGATTCAGAAAAG
>ENA-OOZQ01001368-OOZQ01001368.1-human-gut-metagenome-genome-assembly--contig:-NODE-1368-length-15068-cov-1.942450_pt1 | contig 15068 bp, 33 predicted proteins | sample MGYA00241188_ERZ501399 | MGnify/ENA primary metagenome ERZ501399 (study PRJEB25962, sample SAMEA2042658) | human gut metagenome | biome: human gut; feature: human-associated habitat; material: faeces... | reverse complement strand
TAGGTTTATTTAGTAAGGCAACTATATTATCAAAGGAATCAAAAAATAATACAAATGATGTGAAAATTTTACAGAGTTTTTTAAGTACTAAAAAACTTTTAGATGCAAGATACAGCTATGGAGTTTATGATGAGTATACAGAAAAAGCAGTTAATCTATACAAAAAAAATAATGGAATTTATAATGAAGGGGATTCTAAAGGTAAAGTTGGACTAACTACATGGGTAAAAATGGGCTTACCTGTAAAGTTGTTTAATAATGATAAGTTTTTGACATCTGTAGTTGTTTTGAAAAATACATTAGCTGTAAATGTAACAGAAGGAAATGTATATAGTGATACAACTCGAAATTCAGCTAGGAAAGCAGCATTAGAAATTAATGAGATTTACCATACAGTATATCAGGAAGAATTTGGCATACCTATAGAAGAAATTGGTAATGAAATATTTTGTCATGCAATGGTTGCAAGGGAAACAGGAAGTATGTTGAAAAATGTAAGTGAAATAGAAAATATTTACATACCATATGAGATGATTTATAATCATGCTAGAGTAGCTGATATTGGAAATGAAGATATACGAAAAAACGGAAATATAAAAGAAAAAGATAGATATATTTGGTATACAATCACAAAAATATTTGGATAGGTGGTGGATTATATGGAGTTAGTTAGACATGGTCTTAGTGGTGTATTTATGATTAATTATTTAATATTATTAACATATACATTTATAGATAAATTGCCAGAAGATTATATTAGAATAATAGGATATATTTGTGTTGGTTTACTTATAGTGTTTATAAGATTTATAGTTTTTATTAAATTAAAGTTAAAAGGAGGATTTGGTTTATTAAATTTTGAAATTTTTTTTTCATGGATATTTATATATTTTTATGCTGTAGATATAAGTTCAACTATATTTAATGTGTTTAGTACAGAATTTAGTGAAATTTTTAGTTATTTATTGATATTAATTTTTGTTATTATTTTAATATGTTCAGAAATTTATCTAAGATATGGTGTTAGAAGTAAAGTTAAGATAAAAGATAAGAATAATATTATACTATTAATAGTAAAGATATTTTTTTTAAGTTGTTTGGGAGTAATATTATTTTATATATTTCATCAATATCCAAAAGTTAATGAAAGAATATTTAAAATTTATACTATTGCTATAGTTGTATCTGTTTATATAAGTTTATATTTGCCAATTAGATGTATAGTGCTTAGGATAGATAACATAGGAATAAGATATGTTAAAATTATTTCCTTAATATATTTTTTTGTAGGAATTAATATATTATATTTCAATATAAAAGAATTAAAATATGAAAATTTATCGGGGTTATTGATAGGAGGGATAGTTTTATTTATGGGAATTTATAATTATATTTATTGTAATATAATTAACAAATATCAATAATAAGAATGTTAAAACAAGCTATAGATATTCATATTATCCAGACGGAAATATAGCTCACTATGTAAATCATTATAATGCAACAATGGATTATACATATGACAGTGCAAATAGAGTTGTTAAAGAGGTTTATGACGAAGATTCTAATATGACATTTACAATAGGCTATACATATGATGAATTTGGCAATCTTTCTAAAAAGGATTATAGAGATGCAGATAATCCAGCATATGTAATAACATATAGTTATCTGATACTTTACGAAAAAACAAGACAATAGATTGGCAGAAACGAGAGTCTGCACGAGCAAAAATGCGTATGCTTATCAAAAAGCTTTTGAAAAGACACAAGTATCCACCAGAAGGTATGGAGAATGCCGTGCAGACTGTTATGACACAGTGTGAGCTTTGGACTGATAATGTTATGGAAGCATAAATTTATGTATGAACATTGCATATAAGAGTGTAGCTATTATTGTTGTTAAAAAATAGAATGCTTTAATAAATAAAGTGTAATTTACGAGTAATGAAAAGTTATCTAAAGGAGAAAGAAAATTACTACTTTAAAAATATACAAGAAATAGTAAAAGAAGCTAAAGGTAGATTCGCTTTTATAATAAAAAATTAGTATAAATAAATAATTGCAAGTGACAATAAAATGACAATAGATTTTTTAAAGTTTGGAATAATACAGTTAAATATGAATAATTATTCTATATAAAATGGGCATATATACATTAAATATACAATAAAATGTTTAAAATTTGTGAGGGAGAATATTCCAACGGTGTTAAATGGGGGAGTGTTCCAACATCTGCTACAAAAACAAAAAGAAATGGCGGACACACTTGGTTTCCTGACAGTTGGGACGACGATAAAATTGTAACTGAGATGTATAAGGTTAAAAACGGTAAATCTGAATTCATTATGGATAAAGTAAATGATGATGGCAAACTTTTAGGCTAAATTTATAATTGCGATAATGTAGCAGTTGTTTACAGAAAAAATGAAAAAGGAGACACATTTTATCCTATTAAAGAGCAGGAAGAGTACATAAAGGGGTGATTTTATGATAGAAAGAGAATTAGATATTTTGAAAAAAAATTGGAAATGTTCATCAGCTCCTAGTCTTGATGGAGAAGCTCCTATTTGCGAAAAAATGTTAGATACAATACTTGAAAAACTTAGAAAGCTAGATGATGAGGATTTAGTTAAAGAATTGAGCAAGTTATCAAAGGAAGATAGGTGGTACTTATGCCCATATGTAATAGATGAGCTTGCTTATGATGATGGAAGAAAAGTAGCAGAGCCATTTATAGTTGAATAGTATAAACCACCGAAACCGACTGATTTTGATTAACATTGTTATAGAAAATTTATATTTAGGAGGAATTTATGAAAATTGTAAAATATTTAATTAAGTATTGTTTAAATTTAAGGGGAAAAGGTTGTTTTTTATTGTTTTTTTAGAAGTGGCATAAATACTGGTATTGCCAGTGTTTACTGGTGGTTGTGGCATATTTTTAAGTTTGCTTGTTACGAGTTGTTGCGAGTTGTTGCGAGTTACTAATATACACACAATATACACACAATACACACATATATAAGTTACACACGGTTCGTGTGTACTATAAATGGGATATTGTGTGTATATATATTGTTTTGTTTTTTAATACAAAGGTGGTATTGAGTTGACTGCTTCCAACAGAGCTTTAGGTTCAAGCTGTGTGTAGATGTCACCAGATACATCACCTATATTATGACCAAGAATCTTCTTACTGACTATGTCTTGTACTTTCGCTTCGACCAACAAGGATTTACAAGTTACTCTTGTGTCGTGGGGAGTGTGCCCCGGAAGTTTAACTTTAAATTCCTGTCTATAATCTGTATAAGCAGTATCGACAAGTAAATCCCCGTCAGAGTGTTCATAATATTCTTTAAAGAACGGAAGAACACAATCAGCTATAGGGACGGTTCTTATGCCGGATTTGGTTTTACTTTTTTTTACATAAAAACATTGTTGAGATAGGTCAACATCTTCTTTATGAAGTTCTAATAGCTCATTGGCACGCACGCCAGTATAAATGAACATAAGTTCTAGTTTATATTTATCTTTATCTTTCCACAGTTGCTTAACAGTTTCTGTGGAAATTCTTTTATGATTTTCTGTTTCTTTGTTGATATAATTTTTAACATCTAGCATTTCAGCATAATTTTTATCTACTATGTCGTTTTGTATTGCCCAATTAAATACAAAGGTCATTACAATCTTTATATTGTTAATAGAAGATGCCGAAGCCTTAGGGAGGGCTTTCAAAACATCTTCTAGGTCTTTCAATCTTAAACTTTCCATTGTGCGTTGGTACAACGGCTCACACTTCTTGTATGCGGCAGTATAGGACCCGTACCTAGAAGAACCTTTTTCAAGGGGGTATTTGTCTAGGTAGTATTCCCACGCTTGCTCAAAAGTGACCTTCTCATAGTCGATAGGTCGTTGTTTTTCGTTAAATTTGGCTAGGAATTGGATAGCTTCACGCTTAGTCTTAAAATATCCTAGCCATTCATATTTTTGTTTGAAAGTTCCGTCGTCGGCGACCTTATAGCTACGAGTTATTCGCACGCCGAAGGGTCTACGCCTACCCTTACCGAGATTGACAACGGAACCATATCCATTAGGGTTTCTCATATAGTATTCCTTTCTATTACACCACCTGGCAGGGAGTAAAAAAAGAAAATACATATTGTATGTTTTATTATTTAATTATTTGTTGAGGTTAGCCACAGCATAGTCAGCTTCTTCCTGTGTGAACTGGTCATACTGAGATGTAAGCTGTTCACGAATTGCAGCAGGTGACATAGCAGCATTTTCCTGGTATCTTTCGGCTGTTTTTAAGGCGTTTTCTTTCCAATCACCCTTAACATTGTCTACTGCGTATTGTGCTGCCTCTGGTGTGAATTGGTCATACTGAGATGTAAGCTGGTCGTAAAGAGCAGCTTTTGACATACTCATATTATCGCTATATCTCTGAGCTGAGATAAGGGCTGACTTGTATTCTTTTGGGATGTTGTCAGCAGTAGTAGTTTCTGTTGCTTCGGTAGTTTCGACAACACTAGAAGTTACTTCGGTTGCTCGTTGTGTGTTAGAAGTGCTTTTGTTGTCAAGACGCATACAAAAAGCCATAAATGCAACGACTAATACTACAGCGATAATCATTAATGGCAAACACCCTTTGTTTGTGTTACTTTTTTCTTCGTTCATAAGAAATCCTCCTTTTTGAATTTGTCGAAAAATGTCGATAAATTGTGTGGGAAAATTTACAAACATAATTTTGACAAATTCTTACAATAATGTTATAGTATTTATGGAGGATTTAGCCCCTTGTATAATCTTCTGTGAGGCATTAGGTATTGGCACTATCTAATGCCTTTTTTATGTACTCATTAAATTGTCTATATACTTGCCTTTCAAGAGGGTGCCTGTTAAACATATTTCTCTCATTAAGTTCTGTCAACCTTTTATATCTTATTTCTGCTGATAGCATAGATACATTACATATTCTAGCTATATCCTCAGCAGATTTAATGCCTAAGCTATGTAGAATTGTAGCAGGCATAAGAATATCCCTTGCGAACACATTAGCTTGCATTTCCTGTACATCTATTCCTAACAGGTCTTGTTCATAATTCCTGTGGTGAGTTCGCTCAGAATCTAAATGTCCCAGTAAACAATGCCCTAATTCGTGAGCCAAGGTAAATCTAGCCCTATGAATAGGTTTGCTATCGTTAAAGAAGATAAAAATTTTATCTTCTTTACAGAAGCTGAAACCGTCTTCTGATGTCGATTTAGGCTTATAGCCGGAGCTATAAGGAATAACATAAATGTTATTCAAGTTTGCTATAGTTGACAAATTCACAGGTAGGGAAGTTATGTTACATTTGATAAGGACTTCCCAAGCCTTATCTCTAGCCTTTTTATAGTAGGCATAGTTATTATTGTGATACATTTTACCACTCCTTTCTTATTAATTATAAGAAAGAAATGGTAATGTATCATTAGTGAGTTACTTCCATAATTGGAAGTATATGTAAACTACAAGTCTTCCGGAGGCTTGTAGTTCGATACAAGTTCATTAAGTTTATTGTCGTCAATTTCAATTTCAATGTGGCTATTACCTCTAGCAGCAGCACTAATAATGTGACTAGAGTTGTTAGCCCTATCAAGTTCGGCGTCAACAATATAATTAACTATATCCTTACTGATACTGTCTAATTTTCTGTATTTACTAATTAAATCAATTTCTGTAGTAGTAAATATACTCTTTTCTACTCCATACATTTCTGAAACCGAAATTTTAAAAATTCTACAAATTTCCATTAAAGTTTCAATATCTGGGGCGTTTGCTCCTCGTTCCCAACCGGAAACTGCTGTTTTGCTAACATTAAGTAATTCAGCTAATTCGTTTTGTGTAAGTCCTTTTAATTTCCTATATTTAATAATATTGTTTTTGATATTATCTCTATATAGACCCATATGTCCACCTCCTTCTAAATCAAGTATAGTACGGATTTTCTGTAATTGCAACATTTTAATACAGAAAAGATGTAACTTTGTGAAATGTTTACAAAAAATAAGATGGAAATTCTGTATATTTTATATTGACAGTACGGAAATTCTGTGTTATTATTTAAGTGAAGTACAGGAAAGCTGTATAAAAAACAAAAGAGAGGTGATAAAAATGGCTGAAAAAATTAAACAGTACCTTAAAGAAAATGGAATATCAGTAAGATTTTTAGCTCGAAAATCTGGACTTAATTTTAGAGTTATTTATGACATTTTTAATGCAGGTAGAAAAATTACTATTGAAGAATATGCTGCAATTTGCAAAGCATTAAATCTAAATTTAGATTATTTCTTTGAGGACTCCGGGAACAAAACAGCATAACCTATTTAAAAATTGTAAACATTTTGTAAATTATAATTTGTTGGAAATTATATACATTCAGTATTGCAAAAACAAGCTGAAATCCAGTGTTTAAGCCTAAAAGAAATTTAATGATAAACATTTAAGAAATTAAAAATTGCTTAAAATTAGGATAAGTCTTGAAAGTGGCTTATTAATTGGCTTTCAAAAGATTTTTAAATTTGCTTGTTGCGAGTTGTTACGAGTTATGACGAGTTAGTAATATACACGCAATACACAAAAGATACTGATAGTTTTTTGTACTATTAGTATGAATGTGATATAGTGTAAAACAACAGTAGGAAGTGATGATAATGGAGTTAAACAATGATGAATTGCTTTGTGTTGCTAGGCATTTAGTGGCACAGCAAAGGCAGACAGTATTTAAAAGAACGGCAAGCATTATAGAAGCTTGCGAAAAATGCCCTATAAATAGTAAATGTTATAAGGACAGCGACAGTAGATTATGGGGTGAAACATATAAAAAAATATGTAAAGAAACAGGTTTAAAAGGGTTCTGCTATGATTAATGAACTTAACCACAGTTAAAAAGGAGTGAGAAAGTGGAGATTGGAGAAAGAATTAAAATGTTAAGACTTAACAGAGGCTACACTCAAATAGAATTGGGGAAGTTGGCACACTGTTCCGGTGCTATGATAGCACAGATAGAAAGAGGAACTAAGGCTGTTACAGTAGGGTTAGGCAAGGAAATTGCCGACGCCTTAAATGTAGATTTAGAAGAATTGTATAAATAAAAAAACCACCTGGCAGGGAGGTAAAATGTATGGAAAAACAGTTAGAACAGGTCAGCCTTAAAGAGGCTGCGAACTACTTAGGTGTAAGTGAATACCACCTAAGACAGGCGTTAAAGTTAGGAAAATACCCTTTCGGGGTATGTATCGAAGGAGAGAAAAGGAGTGAATTTACAATTTACAAGGAAAGATTAATAGCCTATGGCGAGGCTATGGATATAAGAGGAAAGGCTGTATGATAAGTAGTGTATGTGACATTTGCAGTTGCTGTAAAAGGTACAGAAACAGCAACTGCAAAGGGTTATTAGACTGGCACAAGTTGGATTGCAAGAAAGGATTTAGGAGGTATACGAATGGCAAAAATGAAAAGGGCAGAAAAGTTGCAAATCATAGAAAATCTAACTAAGGGTGGATTATCCACCTACGAAATAGCTGTAAGGTTAGGGTTAAGCAAATCTTGGATAAGGCATTACAAAGATGTGTTAAGAAAGGCAGGCAGATTGCCACCTCTTGCAGATAACGGCGAAAGGGAGAGGTTACAAAAAGAAAGGTTAGAAAAAGAAACTGTAATAAATGGTATTTGCTTGCTATACATAGACCAAATGTTAAATGGTACCGTTGAAAAAAATCGGCTGAATATGTAGCTAGAAGCTGTGACTTTACAACGGAAGAAGTCGAAAAGGTAATAAAGGAATGTAAAAAAAATGGCGAGTATAACAAGGTAATGATTGAAATAAAGGAATACAGAAAGCGAGAGGTTGTGATATGAAAACAAAGGTTGCCATTGTGGCGTTAGGTATAGCTACAGTAGTTCCCTGGACTGTAGGAGAAAAGGCTATATTTTTAGCGGCTATTGCTGTTGCATATGTGGTTGCTGAGGAGTTAATAAGTCTTTGGGCAATAAGGCGTGATGCAATGTTGGCAAGGGAATATAGGGCTGAAATTGAGGAACAGATGAAAATAAAAGATAACCAAAAAAAAGTTATTGAAACAGCCAATAAAATACACGATATGCTTGAGGAATAAAAAAGCTCCTCTGAAAAGAGGAGCAAAAAATAATATCTTAGAAAGGTATACTAATGAAGTAACAAGTATATTATAGCATAAATTGAAAGAATGTCAAGGAGGAAATTAAAAATGAATAAAGTTGTACTTATGGGCAGGTTAGGAAATGACCCTGATGTGAGATTGACAGCAGGGAATGAGCCAATAACAGTTTGTAGATTTTCTTTGGCTGTAGACAGACCATATTCGGCTAAAAGGACGGAAAGCGACACTACAGTAGATTTTATCAACTGTGTGTGTTTTGGTAAGCGTGGCGAAAATATAGGACAGTATTTCCATAAAGGAAATAGAATTGCTGTTATCGGTAGATTACAGGTTAGCTTCTGGCAGGATAAGAATGGTCAAAAAAGAAGTTCTACAGATGTTATTGTTGAAGACTTCGAATTCTGCGAAAACAAGGGTAGTAGTAATGCAGAAACTACTAAAAAAACTACTAAGAAAACTACCAACAACAACAGGAATAATGCTCCTGATTTTTACCCGATTGATGATGATAATGACGATATTTTACCATTTTGATAAAGTGAGGTGATTAAATATGACAGGGTGGTTAAAGCTCCACAGGGAGCTAATAGACAAGCCTATATGGCTTAACAGTACTTTAGAGCAGAGAGTTATATTGATAACTTTGCTATGTATGGTGAACCATAAACCTAACCAATGGGAATTTAAAGGCGAATTATACGAAGTAAAAGCAGGACAAGTTATTACATCTGTAAAAAGTATTGTCGCAAAATGTAAGGATAAAAGCATAACAACCCAAAAGGTGAGGAACGCGTTAGTAAGATTTGAAAATTTCGGTTTTTTAACAACCGAAACAACAAACAAAAATACCCTTGTAAGTATAGTAAACTGGGATAGTTACCAAAGTTCAGATACAGATAATAACAATCAAAACAACAATCGAACAACAATCGAACAACAACTAAGAAAGAATGTAAAGAAAGAGATAATGTAAACAATGATAAGAATATACAGTCTGTCAGTCAGTCTAATATATATAATAATACTCCTACCCCTCCGACACTAACCTTAATTGACAAGACAGACAGACAAGACGGTATAGACTTCATAGATTTTGAAAATAAAGTGAAGAAGAATATTGACTATGATGTCGCTGAATATAACAGTGACGATAAGGCTGTAATTGATAATCTTATAGCCTTAATGATTGACCTATTGGCAACAAACGATACGCTTGTTGCTATAGGGAACAGGCGTTATCCGAAGCAGTATGTATATGGCAAACTGCTAGCTTTGGATGATAGTGGTATAAGGTTTTTAATACATAAGCAAAGAGCTATCAGTATCGAAAAAGATGTTAAAAACCCTGTTAGGTATATGCAGGGGATAATATTCAATACGGCGTTAAATTTTGAAACTGAAAAGCAGAAGAATTTTAACGACAGTTATTACAAGAGAAAGGAGTATTTGTGCTGATGATAAGTTTAAGGGAGCTTGCCGATAACGAGCCGGAAAAATTGTTGTACATAGAACGATTTAGAGAGAATACGATAGTCCCAGAACTTCTGTTTATGACAGTTTGGGATTATGTATGCGACAAGAAGTCGAAACGAGGTGATGAACTCTTTATTGCTGTGAAATGCTATTTTGGGTTTGACCTTACAAAGGCTGTAACAGATATAGCAGAGGAAAAGGCTGTTGACGCAAACTGGGCTGATGAAGTCACAAAGGAATTAGAAAATGAAATAGATATTGCTGAAATTGAAAGCAAGATTAATAATGTGTTAGACAAGCACAGGTATTATATAGCCGGTGAATATGTGGAAAACGACTTGTGGTAGGGAGTGAGGATATGTGGTATATAGGCGACAATGATAATGAATACGGTTTAAAGTATGGTGATGAGGTAAAAATAACGCCTTGTGAAGAAAACAATACAGAGCTTGATTGCTTTCTGTTTGAATTAAATAACCTACGAACTGGAAAACGTGTAGAAATATTGGAAAGCATAGAAGATATGCTAAACAAGTACACGACAAGTGAGTACAGCGTGAACGAAACGGATATACCCGAAAAACCTTTTAAACTTGATGAAGGGATATTTATGTGTTCAAACTGTGGTTATATTGTCTGCAATGACGATACTAGGTGTGATAATTGTATGCAAGTTTTGGACTGGGAGGAATGAGAATGTTAGTACCAAAAGTGCCGGCAAAGGAATTTGTGAAGTACGGATTTAAGAAATGTAAAGGAGCTAAAGACTGTGAGTGCTACTATCTATGTGTTGCAAGAGGCTCTAAGTTTATTTTTGTTTCCGACATTTTTTTGATGTAGTAGACTGGAAAGATGATGACCCACGAATACATAAACAACCTAATTGCCGATATAGGGATATGCGTGTAACCCTTGATATAATATATGAATTAATTAAGGCTGATATGTTAAAAAGTGAGTGGGAAAGGTGAGGTAAAATGAGGAAGATATTGTTTAGAGGGCAAAGGAAAATTGACAGACAATGGGTATATGGGTTATATACCCAAGCAGGAAGATATTTTCTTATGGAAACTTTAGGAAGAGAAATCTTAAAACCGGATTTCAAAGTGGTCTACGGTGAAACTGTAGGACAATATGTAGGCATAGAGGATAGTGCTGGCAATAAGATTTTTGAAGGCGATATTCTAAAAAATGTTTTCGGGGAGTACGGGATTGTTGAGTATTCAGACAATTTCTTTTATATCAGAAAGGCATTAACTAACGATTATAGCCCAGAGTGTTTTAGAAACTCAAAAGTCATTGGAAACATACACGACAATCCGGAATTAATAAAAGAAAAGAGATTGGATTGGAGGAAATAATATGAATAAGAAAAAAATTGCTTATTAAACAGGTATACCGTTGCAACTAAGAATGTAGCAAGTGAATACGCCGGAAATGGGTTATCAATATTATGCAATAATTATGACTATAAAAGGCGTAGAGCTAAAAAAGAATTAGGCTTGTTTTTTAGTGATTTGGAAAAAGGCTAAGAAAGGAGAAAAAACGAAAATGGAACAGTGTTATGAATGCCCGGCTTGTGTAGATTGTGATTCGTTCGGCCTGGTCGACTTTGGAGAGTTAGAAGATTGTGAAGAAGGCAAAATTAAATATATTGCCAAGCACTATGGAATTGAAGATAGAAGTATATTGCTGATAGAAGAACTATCAGAATTGACAAAGGCTATTACAAAGTGGAATAGGGTGAAACAAGAATCGTTATCTGTGAAAATTGATGAAGCAACTGCCAGAGATAATATCGTAGAAGAAATGGCAGATGTGCTGATAATGATAAAACAGGTTCAAATGTTGCTAGGAATAGACGATTTAGAAATTGAAACAGTAAGAACTACGAAAATAGCAAGAACTATGGAATTAATAGGAGGACAAGAAAATGGATAAAGATGTTAGGGAATTTATAGGAAAGATAGATTGCGAAGAACTTGTGAGTTTTGCCGGCGTTGCAGAACTAAAAACAGACAATGGAACACAAGTCGGTACGATTGTATCAACTAATGCCGGTTCTTTGCACACAGTAAGTGGCTATGTGGCTTTATGGACAAACATAATGTGTGAATTATGCAAGAAAAAAGTGCTAGATATTGAAAATGTAAAAGCGATTAATGATATAACAATAGAAATTATAAAAACTACATTGAATAAGGATATGAATAACGAGCAGGTGAGCGATTTAGTGTACGATTCAATATATGATTCAATATATAGGATGATGTCGAAAAATGATTAAGGTATGGACTATACATAACAAGGGAAATAAGCCTTATTGGATTGTTATGAAATTGCAGGATGATAGATATATTCTTCCGGCTTTTAGGGGGTTATGGTTAGATACCCTTGAAAGAATGAAAGTTGATAAATTTATATCTGAACTGCAATATACAGAAGCAAGGAAACAAAGCATTGTGGAAATCGAAAAAGCCGAGGAATTAGGGTCTGAAATTATAGATGGTATTGTAGGGAAAATTGTAAAAGATTGTATACTAAGTAAAGAGGTGTAGATATGAAAATGGATTGTAACATTACCGAAAATTTTTTTAAGGAATTGGAAAGAATGTGCGAAAGTCATAGAATTTGTGAACAATGTGAAATTAAAGAAGTTATGGAAACACACCAAATGCTTGATTGTAAGACACTTACTCTGGAATATTGGGAAGAAGTCGTAAATGTTGTACAAAAATGGAGTGACGAACATCAGCCGGAAACAAGGTTAGAACATTTTAAAAAAATGTTTCCAAAAGCTGAGATGTCAAGTAGTGAACGACCTATGGCTTGTGTTAAACATCTAAACGGGGAATTTGAGTGCCAAATAAGCAAAACAAGTTGTACATTTTGCTGGAATGAACCATACAATGGAGAATTTTAGGAGGAAAAGGTAATGAATGAGGCTATAGAAGAATTTAAGAGCAGGTTACAGGTAGGGAACAGGGTTAAGATAACAAAGTCAGTAATATCAGAGGAGAAAAAGAAAATGAAAAAAGTAACTGTTGGCAGAGTGGTACATAAAAGCAGATATGTTTTTGTGGTAGAGTTAGGAACTGGAGCTAAGACAACATACAGATATGGCGAATATCAGAATATAGAGATATTAGGTAGGTGATTATATGAAACTTGAAATAGTATTTTCTGCTCCTGTGTGTTGTGAGGATTGCAGATTTAAAGTGAGGTATACAAATTCCGGCAGAGAAGTAAACGGTTGCCTGTTATACGACAAGTATGCCGACAGGTCAGAATACAATACAGAGAACAATAGAAAAATCGCTGATGATTGTATAACCTATGAAGAATTATTATTGTTAGAGGAAATAATAGGATATATTCCAACCGACAAAAAAATATTTAAGTGTTCCAAAAACGAAATAAAAAAAGATATGTACAATGGCAATAGCGATTACAGACACCTGTACGAACAAGATATTGTAAGAGTAAAGGAACAAGGTAGAAGTAACGAGTTGCCCGATGTTATTACATATTATGTAACAGAAAAAGGATTTAAAATTATGGAAAGGATATTAAAAATCAAAATAAAAAATGAATGCTGAAAATTACTTGAAACAGGAAAGGCTGTTGTGTATAAAGGTGCAACAACTACGACAAGAATATGAACAAGTGAATAAAGAGGAACAAGGAGGAGAGATAGGAGAGAAAATAAAAGAAAGGCTTACAAAACAGGTACAAGAATATATAGTGTTGCAAGACGAGATTATAAGCAATATTCACAGGTTATGCAATCCTTTGCACATAGAGATATTATCCCGAAAATATATATACTTTAAAAGTTTAAAGAATATATCTGAGGAACTAGGCTATGAATATGGGTACATAAGGCAACAGCACCGAAAAGGCTTAGAAGCATTTGATAAAATACTAACACAATACAACAACGAAAATTGATATAATAATAAAGAACTCCTTTCTTATATGTTTTGTGTTTGATAGATTGCGGGTAAGGCGTTAAAAAGCACCTTTGGGGACAAGGGTGCTTTTATAATGTAAAAGTAAAAAAAACGAACACAATATAACAATAAGGCGTGTTATAATAACAGTGATGTTTCAAGTAAGACTGAAAAATCCTCTTGTATTAAAAATGCTCTCTAATCCCCTTATCAATTAAAGATATGGGGATTTTTAAATACTAACACAATATAACATTTTAAAGTGGTATAATTTTTATTGGAAATCTATAATTGGATTTTCCTCCTATAATTTATAGTTTAGTATTATTGTTACGCAGAAATACATTAGTTTAAGGGCTAATGTATTTTCTGTATATGGTGAAAAATGAAAGTTAATTTTGTAATAAGTGGAGAACCAAGGGGAAAGGAACGCCCAAGGTTTTATAATAAAAGGGCGTATACGCCCCAAAAAACAAAAGAATATGAAAGCAAAGTAAAAACAGGATATATGCTACAATGCCCTAAGCAATATTTTGGGACTTGCCCTATAAAGGTGAAGATGACAGCCTTTTATCCAATTCCTGAAAGTTGGAGTAAAAGCAAGAAAGCGAGGGCAATACAGGGAGAGGTAGTCCCTACTGTAAAGCCGGATTGCGACAATGTGATAAAAGCTATATTAGATAGCTTGAATGGGGTAGCGTATAAAGACGATAACCAAGTTGTAGAAATAAATTTTACAAAAAAATATAGCCTGAAAAAAGATGCCAGGATAGAAGTAGAATTGTGGGATTAGCAGAGGTGAGGAAGTGAGAGCGAAAGAGTATTTAAGCTGCTATGCAATAATAACTGAAATGATAGAAAAAGAACAAGACAGTAAAAAAATAGCGATACTACTAAAAAAGCAGAGTGATATAAAAAATGCTATATATGCTCTTAGTCCTTACATAAACAGGGTGCTGTATAGGCGATTTATAAAGGGCGAAAGTCTAAAGGTTGTATCAAGGGAGATTGAAAGGTCCTACGATTATACACGACACCTTTGTGGGAAAGGGTTAAATCAGATTGAGGAAAACAATTTAAGGCTGAAAATGGTGTCAAAGGAAAATTTTCTAGGTGATATTTAGATATTAAAGTTTGAAAATGGCTGTTTTCGAAAAGTTAATTGATGTTTAGTGATGAAAGGGGAAAAATATGCAGATTATTTTATATATGTTTGAAATTCTTAAAGATATTAGTGCCATAATTTTTCTTTGGTTTGTTATTGTATCTGTTATAAGTTTAAGTGCTAAAGGCTATAAGGCTATTGACAGGTGTGAAAAGGCTGCTAAAGAAATTGAAAAAAGTTTTGGAGATTTTGAAAAAAACTGAAATAAAAGAGTATTAAAAGTTACAGGCAAGTTAGCAAATGCAGTAAAATAGCATATAAAGGCAAGTTTAAGGCTGGTAGCTGGTGGGGGGT
>ENA-OOZQ01001351-OOZQ01001351.1-human-gut-metagenome-genome-assembly--contig:-NODE-1351-length-15271-cov-4.258018_pt1 | contig 15271 bp, 13 predicted proteins | sample MGYA00241188_ERZ501399 | MGnify/ENA primary metagenome ERZ501399 (study PRJEB25962, sample SAMEA2042658) | human gut metagenome | biome: human gut; feature: human-associated habitat; material: faeces... | reverse complement strand
GCCACAGGGGGGCGTATATTATCAATGAATTTTCTTTTACACTTTTGGCAAATTTAGCACCTTTTTTCGAGACCTCCAAATCTATAAGAAACATTAGGCGGAATCCACTCAAGAATCCGCCTAATTCAATACCAATTTATTTGTTTACTGATTTAGCGATTTAATCATTTAGCGATTTACCGTTCTATTGGCAAGGTATTTCTTCAGAGCTTCAATCACGATCTCCTTCTGTGTTGTCCTCTCGATTACCGCAAGCATCCTCACTTCCTGCATAAGTGAATCCGGCAGCTTAAATGTCACATTGACTTCAAGCTCATCACCACCTGCCTTCGGTCTTCCCGGCTTACGCTTATTGTTCACATCATCCATAGCCCTATTTTATTTCAGCGAACTCTTTCGGGAACATCCCGGCGGCATACTCTTCAAGCTCACGAGATATTTCTCCAACCCGTCTTACACCATCCTCCGTCTCCATTATGGATATCTCCGGAACAAAGAGAGAGGCTGTATATCTCTGCAAGGTTTCTCCCTCCGTGAAGCACAACCCTATCCCGGTGGAGACATCAGTAATAGTTACTGCCGTACCATTCTTTTCAATCTTGTATTTCATATTGTTTTATTGTTATATTTTTATATTGTTTTATTGTTACAAAGTTAATCATTAATTCTCATCCGGCAAAATAAATCACTAAATAAGTAAATATTTATTTCGCTATATCAATAAATATCGTTATCTTTGCAGAGCCTTTTGAAAGAAGGGTTAGACATCAATAACAAAACATCAATGAAAGCAAAAATCATCGCAGTCGCCAACCATAAGGGAGGTGTAGGCAAGACAGCTTCGGTGGCTTCCATCGGGGCCATTCTTGCGTCACGGGGTAAAAAGATTCTGCTCGTGGATCTCGACACCCAAGCAAACCTTACCCGTCATTTCATGGAGAACATTCCACCCCGCATCATATACCATGCGATAAGAGAACAGTCCAACCTTCCAATCTATCCGATCCGGACTAACCTCGATATTGTCCCCAGCGGTCTCGATATGGCAGGGATTGACCTGGAGCTTCAGATGATGTTTAACCGGGAACGGGTTCTTAAAGTCCTTCTTGATCCTTATAACAGCATCTATGACTACATCATTCTTGACTGTCCTCCGGCTCTCGGTCTTGTCACCATCAATGCACTGACGGCAGCCCCCCACCTTATAGTTCCGATGAAAGCAGACCTTATGTCAAACTACGGACTCTCGATGATGGATCAGTTCTGCGTCAAGATGCAGGTCTTGAACCCCGGCATACATATCGACTATATCTTCTTCAACATTTATGAGAAGGGACAGACAATCACGGATGCCATAGAAGCCGATGTCCGGGCAAAATACGGAGACAGGGTACTATCCCCCGTGGTAAGGAAGAACAACGATGTCTCAAAAGCCGCTTTCGACTTTACCGACATCGTGAGCTTCAATCCGGATGCAAACGGGGCAAAGGATTTCCAATCCCTTGTCACAGAGCTTGAAAGCAAGATATAACTAAAACACTATATATTTATTTAGCAACTTAGTTATTTATTAATTAAACTAAACAACTAAAATAATGGCAACAAAGAAACCCTTAACAGTACCTCAGAACGGTACGCAACCAGCCGAAATAAAAACACCAATGGACAACATGATATCCGGGACGACAACAACGAAATCGACCGGTAAGAAACCGACATCGTTCAGCCTCGATCCGGAACTTTTAATACAGTTCAAAGCCGGATGCGTACACCAGGGCCGGCCGATGTCAAGTGTAATCGAGGAACTGATGCTGCAATTTATAAACTCCAAGTGCTGATGAAGCGAAAATCCAAAAGATTAAAATCCATCAAAATACAAGGATTCAAGTCAATCCCATTCCAACACCCATTAGAACTGATGTTCGGAGACATCAATATTCTATTGGGTGCAAACGGTGCGGGGAAGAGCAATATCATCAGCTTCTTCAAGATGCTCGGATTCATGATGAGCGGGAGTCTTCAGAGATTTATTGCGGAATCCGGCACCAATCAGAAATTCCTATATTACGGGTCAAAAAAGACCCCGACAATGTGTGCTTCACTGAGATTTGAGGCCCCATCTTTCTACGACATCTACAGTTTCAGTCTTACGGCTGCGGTTCCGGACAGGCTTATCCTCTCATCAGAGGATATCGAATGGAAGCATGCCCGGGAAGAGAGACCGTTCAAGGGTCAGCTTCAATCTGACTTTAATGAATCTGCCTTGGTAAAATCCAGCGAAAAAACTGAGAAGATTATCCGGAATCTGTTAGGCTCATGCAAGGTCTATCAATTCAGCGATTCGTCCATAAGCTCACCCATGAGACAGGCTTCTACTGTTGATTCCGCCCATTATCTCCAGTCAGAGGCAAACAACCTAGCATCGTTCCTTTATTACCTGAAGAACAACTATCCAGATTCTTTCCGGAGAATATCGGAATATGTCAGAGACGTTGTACCACAGTTCCATGAATTCTATCTTGAGCCGGAACGGGGTTACATATCCCTCAAATGGATGGATAATTCAGCGAATGACTATGTTCTGTCGGCCGATCAATTTTCTGATGGATCAATAAGGTTTATAGCCTTGGCAACGCTGCTCCTTCAGCCGGAAGAGACAATGCCTTTCGTCATCATCGTTGACGAGCCGGAACTTGGACTACATCCTTACGCCATCGATCAACTGAACGAGATGATAAAGGATGCCTCAAGACATGCACAGATTATTGTAGCCACACAATCAACGGCCATCATCGACGGATTTTCGGCAGATGAAGTCACGGTGATTGAGCGAGACCCTGAAATACAGGGCACATGTGCCCGGAAGTTGACAGAAGAAGAGTACCATGATTGGCTTGAGGAATATACCTTAAGCGAACTATGGAACAAGAACATCATAGGAGGGCGTCCGGTATGAAATACAACATTCTCCACATACTCTGCGAGGGTCAGACAGAGGAAAGATTCGTAAAAGAGGTTCTTTCCCCATATCTCCAGCAGTTCAACATCTATCCTAAGCCAATACTTCTTCTTACATCGAAGAAGAAAAATGCAAGGGGTGGTATGTTGAGCTATGCACAGGCCAAACGAGACCTTACAATATTGCAGAAGCAATATCGAGACAATAACAGTGAACATCACATATTCACTACGATGTTCGATTATTATGCCCTCCCGGATGATTTCCCGGGCGTTAAAGAATCGACAGAGATCCAGGATGTCAGAAGCCGTATCTCTTTCCTTGAAAATAAATTCGTGGAAGAACTGGGTAGGGGAGCCTTCATACCATACATCCAGCTTCATGAGTTCGAAGCTCTCCTCTTCGTAGATATCATCCGACTCCAGACAGAATACCCTCTATCCGGCGAAAGAATCCGAATACTCAAAGAAGAGACAGACATCTATGGAGATCCGGAAATGATAAACAACAGTCCGGACACCGCACCAAGTAAAAGGATAATAGCTGCTCTTGCACAAGACTATCACTACAACAAAGTTCAAAGCGGGGCTGCTGTCACATCTGCCATTGGGATAGAGGCTATACTTGAAAATTGTCGGCATTTCAAAGAATGGATAGAACATATTAAAATATTGGCGACTCAATAATACTTCACATTAATACCCCCCAGATTCAACATTCATCACATAGTAACATCACTAACATTATGAGACCTATATGTCATCTCTCTATGCTCATGCTACTATTGTTAGCTTGTTGCATAACCTCTTGCTCCAACCATAAACAGCAAGAGACACTTAACCGTGCAGAATCTTTAATGGAGGCGCATCCGGATTCTGCTTTGACTATTCTTGAAGGGATAGAAAAATCGGAGCTTGGTTCAAAAGAAGAACAGGCTCGATATGCTCTTCTTATGTCGATGGCTCTTGATAAAAATTATATCGACACAACATCATTTGATGTACTGCAACCGGCGATTGACTACTACCTCAAAAATGGAGATCCTACTGAGAAACTTCGCACATACTACTATCAAGGGCGTATCTTTCAAAACAAAAAAGACCGAGATAATGCCCTGAACTCCTTTATCAAAGGTATTGACGTATCATCAGACAGTGATGATTCATTGTCCATAGCAAGAACTCTTGTTGCACAAGGAGGACTATACAATGAATTCTACGATTTTGACAGCTATACAACATGCTACTTAAAGGCTGCAACAATATATAAAGATTTATCTCTTAAATGGAATGAATTTGATTGTCTGCTTAACGCTCTAGATGGAGTCATATTGTTAGGAAACCAAACCAAAGGGGATAGTATCATCGCCTTATGTAATGGATTCAGTGATTTAGACAATGAACAGAAACTCGCACTGGCTGGATATAAATTATCTCATACGTTAAAATTTGGAGACACTCATGAAATTAAAAATTTAATTGACAACCAAGAATATAGTACAGGTCTTGACTGCAATGGATTGCTCAATCTCGCCATTGCGTACCATAAAGTAGGGAATGATGTCAAAGCAAAATATCTGCTTGATGACATTGATAACAACGAGAGATATGATACACTTAAATACCAGGCAATATTAGTTCCCGTTCTTGAAAATCTAAAAAATTACAAAGAGGCTCTCTCTGTCTATAAAAGATTCAGTCATACAATAGACTCTATAAATACTTATAAATTCGATCAAAAGTCAAAATCCATTGAGGAAAAACATCAAATAGAACTCCAAGCCGAACAGGACGCGAGAGAGAAAACCAAAATTATTTGGAGTTGTATCACTGGTATTATATTTCTTGTTTTGATAGTAGTTATTCTATTCCTACTATTCCGCAGTAATAAAACGCAGAAAGATTTAGCTATTGAAAAAGCGAAAAATACGGAGCTTGAGAATAAGCAATTAAAGTCTGAGAATGAAATGGCTCTTCAGAAGGCAATTAGTGAGGCCAAAATAAAGGAACTTGAAAACGAAAACCTTAAAGCAGAAAGAGACAAAAAAGCATTAGAGGCTGAAAATTTGGCACACCGTGTTGAGATACTGGAGGATGAGAGTGCGAGTCTGAAGGAATTAATGGACTCTCAGGAAGAATTACCGTCCGAAGTTCAAGATGCTATAAAAGTACGCATTGAGATGTTGAATGCTTTAATGGCCGGCTATATAACAAACAATGACCAGTATGAGAAACCATACGAATCATGGATTAAAGAGCTTACCGACAATACCGAAGAGTTCATGAACAGCAATCGACTTGCATTTCAAGTTTCACATCCCCGGTTTATTCAGTATTTCGAGGATCACGACTTAACAATAAGCGAAATAAATTATGTATGTCTTTACGCCATCGGCTTGAGAGGCAAGGAAGTCGGAAACTATATGAAGAAGCGTAGCCATGTGAATATCAGCAGTGGAATTCGCAAAAAACTCGGCATAGATAAGCATGAGACAAACATCGGCATTTACGTGCGCAAACTCCTAAAAGAATTGTAAATTCAACCATTCGATGAAAGTATCTCTTCCTGTGCGCCAAATCTAAGACTTTCATAGATGTCAATAAATTATATAACAGCGCATTAGTAAGATAGCACATGAAACTTTTTATTCTCCGAATGAAAGTACCATGTGCTATCTTTGTAATAAAAATGCCTTATCAAAACGTCTTATCATTATCAAAGAGGGGACTTGCATTAAAAGTTCTCTCCAAATTATTGTATGCTATAGCAGACAATAAGGGCAACTATGAAGAACTAAAGATTCTTCATAAGAAGATACTCAACGACTCCCTGAGTCTTAATGAGTTGGCATCCGATTCAGGGAATGACACGTTCCCAATAGAGGAAATACCTTGGGAAAGGCTTCTTGATGCGATAACTAACACAAACCCTACCTTAAAGGTATTCATAAACCTAAACCAGTTCTCGGCTCATGAGATAAGATATATGTGTGCCTTGATATGTGGGTTGTCAGGTAAGGAATACGAACTCATAACAGGATTCAAGAGCCAATATAACCTTAGTTGGTCAATCCGACACAAGCTGGGGATACCTGCCAAGACCACAAACCTGCGAAATTACCTCCAAAAACTTTCAGATTGTGGATTGCATGAAAGTAGAGAGGCCATTGCACAGAAATAAATCACCCCCCCAATCATATAATATTGATTTTCTGATATTTACAAGTATGAATATTTTTCAAATATGAAAGTTTTGTTTTGGAGGATGAAAGTTGCCCATTGTAATTTTGCAACATCAAAACCAACCAAAAATCATATTGAAATGAAAAAATTTATATCTCTCATTCTTGTAATGATCACTGTCGCTTTTCAATCGATAGCACAAGAATCATCAAACAGTTCTTCAACTATTCGCATTGAATTAGAAACACAGCAAACTAAGAATAGCAACCATCCCGTGCACCGTGCACCCATGCGCATCAATATAGAAGCGTATTATAATGAGGGAAACGGCACTTTAGATATTTGCTATGAAGGTGAATCTGTCGGCGAAGTTTACCTCTACATAAATGATACCATCGTCGGATATGATTCCGAGCTAAATACATCATTCCAAATTTCAACTCCCGGACTCTATAGAATAGAGATTATCGGTGAAACTTGGATAGCACAAGGATATCTACAATTGTAAATTCTAAACTTGCTATAAATAATTCAAATAATGAAATCTTACTGTGAAACTCACAGTTCGTAATATATCTAACTAAATTTTATTTAATCATGGAAAAAGAACTTCTTTCCGCACAGGAGCTGGAGATGGTAAAAGGTGCCTTCGGCTTCGATGTCCGTACCTACGGTCTGAACCTTCAGGGTGTTAACAACTGCTGCAACACAACAACAGTACCGACAACCCCATCGCAGCCCGGACAGCCGAGCAAGGAGAATCAGAACTAAAGTTCATATCACCTTCCTCACAATTCAAATAAAGGGGACTTTCGTTCTTTTTGGGATTAAAGTCCCCTTTATTTCTTATAACTACAACGAATATGAGTCACGAAACTTTTAATAATTCAGATATCTTATCTATAAATGATAGATGGGTACTTAGAGGAGATCCAAGTTACAATCAATATTGCCTGTACAATATCGACACTCGTAAGTTAATAACCCTTACACCGGCTCTTTTTATAGTACTCAAACTTTTTTACTCAAATGCGATGTCGTTTGATAATGCCATGATGTATTTGAATAAAAATGGTATTGAGTTGCCCTATACCACCATCTGTGATTTCATATCCGGCTTTTCATTGGAAGGCGTGTTCAGTAAACGAGCCATATCCTCTCAGAAACATCTAAATCCACTGGGAAGGAATATGAAGTATCCCGTACCTGTCACTTCCACACCAATGGATATAGAACTCCATTTCACTCATAATTGCAATCTGAGATGTAAACATTGTTTTCAATCTTCAGAGCCGAATAGCAACAAGACATCTCTTCTATCATTTGACGAATGGGATCAGATCTTTGCTCAATTCGAGCAGGCAAATGTCCTAAGTGTTGTTATTAGCGGCGGTGAACCTCTGATATATCCTAATGCTATTGAGCTTCTTCGTAAAGTCTCAACCTATAAGCTCAGTCTATCGATTCTAACAAATGGATTGCTTATCAATGAGAATAATATAGATGTTTTTTGTCAGCCAAACATAACTACAACAATCTCTTTAGATGGAGAATCAGAAGCTACTCACGAATATCTTAGAGGTAAAAACACATTTCATAAAACGGAACGTGCTATAAAGCTTTTACTGCAAAATGGCGCTATTATAAATATAGCCCATACTGTACATCGTCACAATTTCAAAAATCTTGAGAATTTCATAAAGTATTTGATTGGTTTGAATATTCCCAATGTATCAATTGGAATAGTCGAGCCAGAGGGCCGAGCAGCCATAAATCATGACATGATTCTCAGCAAGGAAGAGGAAAGGGAAATTTTCAACGAAATACGAACTTTATCAGAAAAATTCAAAGATTCTATTAATATTGACTTCCCAAACCTCTCATATAAACAAAACTTTGATGATTTTAGTACGGCAACATCAATTTATTGTGCAGCCGGGACAAAACGTTTAGCCATTAGTTCTGATGGGACTGTTTATCCCTGTGTATATGCTTTTGGCAATAAGTATCTGGAAATAGGTAGTCTGAAATCAGAACCCCTACAACAATTGTGGGAAAATCCTACTAAATGGGACAACTGTCGAGGAAAAATTATGCTACATCAGATAGAGGTTTGCTCTACATGTGAGTTAAGCCAACACTGTTCCTTACGCAATTGTCGTATAAAATATTACTCTAAAGAGAAGGGTCTCTTTGCAAAACCATATAACTGTTTAAAAGATAAGGTATGAGATTTTATGTATTACTGCTATTCACAGTGGCAACACTATCCGGCTATGCAAAAAACATAACCGGGACAGTTAATGATAGCGACGGAAATCCTATCCAGTTTGCGAATGTCATCTTATTAAATGACAGTGTCTTCGTCGATGGTTGCATTACGGACGATAATGGGGCTTTCTCTTTCTCTACATCTACTGATAATGTAAACACCGTCAAAATCTCTTTTCTTGGATTTAACGATTATCTTTCTTCAATTCCCAAAAATGGTGATTGCGGAAGTATAATTTTAGTAGAAAATACAGTAATGTTACAGGAAGTGGTTGTCAAGGGAAATCTTCCTGCCACAAGATTAGCCGGGAATTCCATGATTACAAATATATCTAATAGCATTTTGTCTTCTGCCGGAAACGCAAATGATGTGTTATCCAAAATACCTCTCGTCACCGGTTCTAATGGAAATTTTACGGTTTTTGGTAGAGGAACTCCCAGTATCTATATAAATGGCAAACTTATAAGGGAATCTTCTGAACTGGAGCAACTTAATTCAAGCGACATAAAATCTATTGAAGTTCTAAGCAATCCCGGTTCAAAATATTCATCAGAAACTAAGGCAGTAATTATAATAAAAACACTTCCCCCTAAAGGAGATGGCTTAAGTTTGTCTTTATCAAACTCTAATCGTATAGCTCACTACTTTAACAACACAGATAATGCCCTATTTAAATATCGGCGTAATGGGTTAGAAATATTTACTAATGTTTTTTTTAATGGAGGTAAACAAAAATTCAACGATATAAATTCGTTCACAACATATGGAGAAGACATGATGTTCCAAAATATTAAAAGTGATAATATTTACTCAAAGCATCATGTATCCGGAAAATTAGGATTTAACCAACAAATAAACACAGAACATTCTTTTGGAGCCTACTATCAGTACGGCTTTATGAAAACCAATTCTAAGGGACAGTCTTTCTCTGAAATTTATTCTGACAAAGAACGTTTTCAATACCTTACTCTAGAAAGTAATGGAGTTGAAAAGGGACGTCCTCTGCACGAAGCCAATATGTATTACAATGGAAGTGTAGGTAAGCTTTCCATCGATTTCAATACCGACTTCATGCAAATAAATAAACTTAATGAGTCTTCACAATCAGAAACGAGTGATGACTCCGACAACAAAATCGTGGAGACTTATGCGAATAATGCAAGTCGCTTATGGGCTGAAAAATTAGTCCTATCTCTTCCTATTTGGAAAGGAGCTATAGAATTTGGAGAAGAATTTACGAATTCTTTCGTTAATTTCAACTCTCACTATAAAGGAACTAATGTTCTTGGAGGAGATACAAAAATAAAAGAAAATAATATAGCTGCATTTGCACAAGTATCTCAAAGTTTTGGCTTATTCCAAGTAGGAGCTGGCCTTCGTTTTGAACATGCTAACTATAAATATTATGACAACAATCAACTCAATCTAGAACTCAGTAAAAACTACAACAACTGGTATCCATCATTATTCATGTCAACTAAAATTAAGAACGTTGGTTTATCTTGTAATTTTACTTCCAAGACAAAACGACCCTCTTATAGACAGTTGGATGGAACACTACAGTATATAAATAGATATAGTTATCAGCAAGGAAATCCATCTCTTAAGCCGGTAAAATCATATACAGTCCAGTTATTAGCTCAATGGAAATATTTCTTCGCTCAAACTATCTATACACATGAAAGAAATTCGATTTTTTACACAACTGAGAGATTCAATAATGACCCAATCATTAAACTTATAATTTTCGAAAATGTGCCTAAATATCAACAGTTCCAATTTGTCATAGGAGCACAACCGACAATAAGCTGCTGGTATCCTCAAATCTCAACAGGAATTTTTAACAGTTTCTATAAGACTACATTTAGAGAAAAACAGATACATCTTAATAAACCTTTCTTTTTTATCAACTGGGACAATTCTATATCCCTACCAAAAGACTGGATTATTGACGTTGACTTTATGGCTCAGACTTCCGGCGATGGCCAAAACTGCCATATTAAATCTGTTAGCTACCTCAATATAGGTGTTAGAAAATCATTTTTCAATAATAGTTTTAATGTTCTGTTAAAGGTAAATGATATTTTCAATACTAATAATGAGAAAGTAACAATGTATCATGATGACATCAAGGTTAGTACATCTAATTTTCAGGAATCTCGAAATGTCATGATAACCTTTCAGTATAGATTTAACGCCACTCGGACAAAATATAAAGGTACGGGTGCCGGACACGAAGAAAAAACTAGATTCTGATGAGTTTAAAGATTATAAAGCAGCAAGATATTACTCAATGTGGCGTAGCCTGTTTAACTATGTTGTGCCATTATTATGGTCTAAAGCTATCTCTCTCTGAGGTATCTCAATATTGTTATGCCACTACTGAAGGGGTTTCTCTTTTAAGTTTAATCACTTCTGCAAACAAGATTGGTTTTACTACTTCAGCATATCGTTTAACATTGGAGTCTCTAAAATCCATCAAGAAACCTTGCATTCTTCACTGGTCTCAGAATCATTTTGTGGTCTTATACAAAGTAAATAAGTCCGGTTCATTGTTCTATATTGCAGACCCAGCCAAAGGTAAGATCAAGTATAATGTTGATGACTTCAAACGACATTGGATTAGTTCTATTTCCGGCAATGAAGATATGGGTATAGCACTGATGATAGAACCTAATCCTGATATTATATTATTACCATCAACTTCCAAATCTGAAGACCATTCCTTTAGATTCTTGTTTCAATATCTACATAAATACAAAAAATATTTAATCCAAATAACAATTGGGTTAGTCCTTGGCTGTGTCTTACAGTTAATACTACCATTTTTAACTCAATCCATTGTCGATATTGGTATAAAAAATAAATCCATAGGATTTATTTGGCTTATACTATTGGGGGAACTTATGATAGTTGTTGGGCGCACCGCAACTGACTTTATCAGGAGGTGGTTATTATTACATATCTCAATGCGAATAAACATCTCATTAGTAAGCGACTTTTTTATTAAGTTACTAAAGTTGCCGATGTCTTTTTTCGACACCAAACTTATGGGAGATCTCCTCCAACGTATAGGTGACCATACTCGAGTACAGAATTTTTTAACGACACATGTACTCGGCGTAATTTTTACATTCTTCAGTTTTATAATTTTTGGAATTGTTCTTTTTATATACAACAAAATTATATTCGGAGTATTCCTATTTGGTAGTATCATTTATGGTCTTTGGATTGCAACATTCTTAAAAAAACGAAAAGTTTTGGATTACGAATTGTTTGAGCAACAAGCTATAAACCAAAATAAAACATATCAACTGATAACCTCAATCCAGGAAATAAAGCTCCAGGATTGTGAATGTCGTCGTCGTTGGGAATGGGAGGATACTCAAGCCGATTTGTTTAACATCCAAATGAGAGTGCTCAAACTCCAGCAAACACAAGAGGCAGGTTCTATTTTTATCAACGAAGTAAAGAATATAATCATAACTGTTCTTGCGGCAACGGCTGTAATTAATGGGCACATGTCTCTCGGTGCTATGCTTGCTGTACAATATATAATAGGACAGTTGAATTCTCCTGTGGAGCAACTAATGTCGTTTATTTATTCTTTACAAGATGTGAAAATTTCTTTAGAACGAATTAATGAAATACACAAAGGGATAAACGAGGAAACCCAAGAGAATCAAATAAAAATATTTAATTCTATTAAATCAATTCATCTCAATGAGATAGACTTCAAGTATGATCCACATTCTTTAAAGAAAACTCTTGATAGAGTTTCTCTTGACATACCAGAAGGAAAAGTCACCGCTATCGTAGGGGCATCTGGAAGTGGGAAAACAACTTTAATAAAGCTTATGCTTGGTTATTATCCGGTTATATCCGGTGCAATATCTATATCTGGGCAAAATATCAACCAATATAATCTGAAATGGTGGCGGCGGCATTGTGGCGTTGTTATGCAGGATGGTGTGATTTTCTCTGAATCTATTGCACGTAATATCGCTGTCGATGATGGAGATATAGACATTGTACGTCTTGAGAAAGCTGCGAGAATTGCCAATATTCATGACTATGTTATGGGGCTACCTCTAAAATATAATACACAAATTGGTCGTGATGGAGTGGGATTGAGCCAAGGACAAAAGCAGCGCATACTCATAGCCCGTGCAGTATATAAGGATCCGGACTTCATTTTCCTCGATGAAGCGACAAATGCCCTTGATGCCAAGAATGAACGTGCCATTGTAGAAAATCTTGATGAATTCTACAAAGGACGTACTGTCGTAGTCGTTGCACACCGACTGTCCACCGTCAAGAACGCAGATCAGATAATCGTACTCGACGGAGGCAAGGTTGTCGAAATCGGAACCCATACCTCTCTCATCGATAAGAAAGGAGCATACTACAACCTCGTTAAAAACCAACTTGAACTCGGAAACTAAAAATGGATACAACAAACAACACCCACGACAAGATAGAGCTTCGTTCTGAAAAAGTCCGTAAGCTTATCGGAGAAATACCACCATCCTTAGTGCGATGGGGAACTGCAATAATAGCAATAGTCTTTATCGCTCTATTGGCCGCTATATGCCTATTGCCCTACCCCTACTCACATGGAGAATCAATCCTCCAGCATTTAATCCACTGATCAATCATCATTAATTAACATCAATAACACTTGTAAAAATGAAATTTTTATTAACTTTCGTTCTTTGCAGCCTTCTTATTCTGACATCATGTTCAGATGATATAAACTGCATCGAACCAACCCCTGTGAATCCTCAAGACATTGAGGACGTAACCATATCCAAAGATGGTTATTTAACCTTCCCCTCGGCAAAATCTCTTGAACAGTTCTTCGAACAAGTTCAAAATGGAGAAACACCGACAATCTACTCCCAGTCCAGAAGTGGAGGATCGTTTGAATCTGTAGCTATGCTCGATGAGCGTATTTCCAAATCAAATAAATCAAGGGCTATGGATCTCACTCCAATTACAGAGAATGAATTGGAAGACTTAGAAGAGATGACTCAGGATGAGTACAATCTGATGAAAGCAGAAGACTTACTTTTTGATGATCTCATGACTCATGCAATGGATACAACTCTTCGCATCTGTGTCGAAGGAGAACTCTACAAAATCACGGAAAACGGCACCTTTTCTGTTAAATTAGAGAAGGCAGATAAGCTGGATCTTGCAATCAAAGAGTTTAATCCGGAATTAAAAGAAACCATTGATGCCGGTGAAACAGTACAACTGAATCCAGATGTTAATTTCACAAATACATTTAAGAATGTAAGGGTTGAAGAATCTGAACTTCTTGAATTAGAACCTGCGGATTATACTCCTCTTTCACGCGCAGCTGCCGAAACATCTCAAAATGAATTCCACAAGAATTATAATGTCGATAGTTATCGATGGAAAAATACTAACGTAATTAAAAGATTCTTGGATTTTATACGAGGAAAAGATGTGTCTAAATCAAAGAACTTCAGTAAAAAACGTAGAGTTCAAGTAAACATTTTTGATGTAAACTATCGTTTCTATAAAAGTGCCGGCATTAAAGTTAAAATGCAAAAACGGAAAAAATTCTGTTTTGTCCCATACTGGGTAGGAATAGAAGCTGATAAATTGGTACTCGGTTTTAATGAAATGGAAGGTGTTTTGACATATAACAGCCCTAATAATCTATCCATCATTAATCCTTCCGCCAGTGCTAAATGGAGCGCCTTTAAAGGAACTCTTAATGGAATTACCAGCAATTTTATTTATGGAACGTTCAACAATCTTAAATTTATACGAGACTGGACTGATTGGGCCTTTGGCTGGATGCCGGAAGTACGAATAGGAGACAAAAATTATACTGATAAGATTCTCAATAAAATATATAATGCTCCTGCCGAGTATGTATATAAACAATCTAAGAGTCTTATTAATAAGAAGGTATATGCTCCAATAGAAAAACAGATTAAACCTACAGATCCTATGGTGGCTTATTTATATTGGGGATCTTCTGAATTTACGTTTAACAAGGAACGACCATTTATCACAGGCATAAAGGAATATTCTCATAAAAAATCCAAATCTGTAATCTTTGACAGATCATTTGGAGTGTCTTTTATCGGAGTAGTTCCAGTTCCTTATACTCCAAGCGATTTTGACATCAAGAGTATTGATGCCTTTGGAGCTGCCTATTACGACAACAAGTGGTTAGGTGTCCGATTCTATGGAAAATAACTAAATTTGCAGTGCCATCTATTATGGCACTGCAAATTTAAACTTAGAACTATGGCTAAATATATATCGCTTACAATATTACTTCTCCTTTGCAATCTAACATGTTTCGCTCAAAAGATACAGAAGTTGGAAGGGGAAGCTTCATTAGGTATCACAATACCGTTAGGTAATTATCATAATGGAGAAAAGTTAGTCGGACCAGAATTTGGATTAGAATTAAGATATAACATCCCGCAAACCGCATGGGACTGTGGTTTGGCATTAAACGTTTCAACCGCAGTATATAAATACTATGAATCTCCAAAAACAGACTGGTATTGGGAACAAAGTAATCGTTCTATAAATATCATGGCAGTTGGTGACTATAATTTTAAACAAGGCTCAAAGTTCAATCCATATTTAGGTATAGGTATAGGACTTTCTTTATATGATGCGGTAAATGAAGTATTATATAAAAGTTCTGGAGTATCATTTGTATTCCGGCCACGAATTGGAATAGAACTATTTAGACACCTCAGAATTGGTGTATTTTCCACTATTGCAAAAACAGGATACAATAATTTTGGTATTTCAATAGGAGGCGTAATAGGCGGTCGTCCTAAGAAAGAAATCCATGCA
>ENA-OOZQ01001341-OOZQ01001341.1-human-gut-metagenome-genome-assembly--contig:-NODE-1341-length-15413-cov-1.821461_pt1 | contig 15413 bp, 9 predicted proteins | sample MGYA00241188_ERZ501399 | MGnify/ENA primary metagenome ERZ501399 (study PRJEB25962, sample SAMEA2042658) | human gut metagenome | biome: human gut; feature: human-associated habitat; material: faeces... | reverse complement strand
GGTGGCCTTTATGTGCGAAGGCGCTGAGAGTAGATAACGCATGATCTTTGTTGCTATAGTTATATTTGGTTGCAAAAATAGGAAATCTATTCTTTTCCGTCCCTATCCCTTTCTTAAAATATTAAAGATATGAACGGAATCCAATATACATTAACAGGGCGAACAAACAGATGCGGAATAGGTTGTTTATAGGCTTATAGACATTTTGTTTATAAAAAAATGTCAAGAAGAGCCCCCATATTTCCGTATTATGATACCAAAAGTCTTGTGCGGTAACGGGGTTAGCATAGTTATTTTACTTTTGTATCAACAATGAAAGAATTCTGATGCCAAACAGGGATAGTGAGAAATTGATAACAGATAGTTATGCCACGACTTTATTGGGGGATGAACTTATGGTTTGTGAGAATATGAAGCACATTCGTGTGACTTCTGCTCCTTCCTACACTGAAGCCGGAATGATTATTTTATGTTTGAGAGGGACCGCCAAGGTTTGTATCTTTGACAATATCCACATTCTTACGAAGAACGAGCTGGCAGTTATTCTGCCCGGGCAATTGGTTTCGATAACCGAGTTGAGCAGTGATTTTCTTTGTGATATAGTCGTGCTCTCCCGTGCACTCTTTGATGATACGTTGAGTGGGTTCAGTCGCTTTTCTCCTCTTTTCTATGTTTATATGAGGAGCCATTACTGGTACGAACTGACCGGAGAAGAGGCCGGACGGTTCAAGCGTTTTTATGAATCGCTTTCAGAACGAGCCAAAGATCCTACCCACTTTTTCAGGAGAGAGTCCGTGCTTCTATTATTAAGGATTTTTTATCTGGATATCTACAATGATTATTATGGCAAATCTCATCTGGCAAAGGGAGAGTCGGACTTGGGTAAGAGCAAGTTGGCGCATGATTTTTTTTGTTTGATAATGCAGCATTACAGAGAACATAAAGATGTCGCCTTTTATGCCGACAAATTGTGTATCACCTCCAAATATCTGTCGATGGTGATAAAAGAAGCAAGCGGAAAGACGGCGAAAGACTGGATTGTAGAGTATACCATTTTAGAGATCAAAGCCATGTTGAAGAACTCTACCATGAATATACAGGAGATATCCATCAAGACAAATTTTGCGAATCAGTCGTCATTGGGACGTTTTTTCAGGAAGCATACCGGGATGACACTCACAGAATATCGTATGTATCAATAAATAACGCATAAATGAAACAAAAAGAACAAACCGAACTGTTGCGGACTCAGCAGATGCTGAATGAAGTGAACCGCAAGCTGCTGATGACACTTGGGGTTGCAGAGGTTTTCCCATGGAAATGGGAACTGGCGGAACGTATGGTCTGGTTTGATGCCCGTCCGTCGGACGATCCCGAAGGGTGGGAGATTATTCATAATGACTTGTTCCCGGTTTCTATTACGCGTGTTTACGAGGGCATATACAAGGAAGATCGCTTCCGTGTGGTCAGGGCCTGTCGCGAATTGCTGAATGGCAAAGTCAAGAAAGTAGTTATCGAACTTCGTTTCTGGGCCAAAAAGAAAGAAGGACTGGTGTTGGAGTGGTTGGAGATGCATGCCATCCCCGGTAAGTACGACGGGAATGGCAAGTTGTTGACGGTAGAAGGTTCGCTGATGTCGATTTCCAAACGGAAGGCCTTGGAAGAAGAGCTGACAGCCGCCAAGGAAAGGGCGGAAGAAGCAAACCGGCTGAAGTCGGCATTGATTGCCAACATGAACCACGAGATACGTACCCCCTTGAATGCGATTGTCGGTTTTGCATCCCTTCTTTCCATTGTGGACGATGAGAAGGAGCAGCAGGAATATATCGGCTTGATACAAAGCAATACGGAACATCTTTTGCGGCTGATGAACGATGTGATCGACCTCTCTAACATTGAGTCGGGTGTGATGGATGTGGCCGGTTCGGATGTTCTCCTTGACCCGTTGATGGAGGAGATTGAACAGATATACAGGCCCAAGGCGGAATCACGTAGCCTCGTCCTGGCTTGGGACGGAGAGCAACTTGGGGCGCATATTTACACAGACCGGGGCCGGTTGATACAGATATTGGAGCATTTGCTGTGTAACGCCATAAAGTTCACGTTGAAAGGAACGGTCCGTTTAGGTTATCGGAAGAAAGAGGAAGGCCGGATCTGGTTTTACGTGACGGATACCGGATGTGGTATTCCCGAAGAGAAAAAGGAACTTATATTTGAACGTTTTGTGAAACTTGACGACTTTGTGCAGGGGCTGGGACTCGGATTGCCCCTTTGCAAAATCATTGTCGACCGATTGCACGGAACAATTGGGGTAGATTCAAAGGTAGGAGAAGGATCGACTTTCTGGTTTACTCTCCCCGATTTGTCCGGTAAACTTATTTAAGATCTACGGATGAGAGGCCGTGAGGTTCCCTGAAAAGGACTTCTGTAGCAAGTTGGTGTTTGCCATCAGCTTGATGTTTGTTTTGTTTGTGATGAGGTCACCGTTTCAGCGGAAACAAAGACCCCGCGTTGGCACTTCAGCGGATATGTAATTTTGTCTGCCGGGGTGCCAACTTTCTTTTATTTTGAACAGAATGTTGTACAATCGATAGATTTACATTACTTTTGGTTCCGCAATCGGATGTCCGGTTGAATTAACCCTTTTATAACGACACGATATGAAACTTGTTAACCGATTCTTTATGATTCTTGTGGCATTATGCCTGGTTTGTCCCGGCATCAGTGCAGTTGTTAATCCCAAACCTTTTGTGATTCCCGAACTGAAAGAGTGGAAAGGTGCCGAAGGAGCGTTTGTGCCTACCGAAGCTACAAAGATTGTCTGTCCCGCCAATCAGCCGGAACTGTTGCGCATAGCCCGTATGCTGGCCGATGATTGTGAAACAATGTTCGGCTATAAACCCGAAGTGGTACAGGGCAAAGGCGGAGCCGGCGATGTGATCCTTGCTATCCGCGCAGATAAAAAGTTGGGTAAAGAAGGTTATACGGTAAAAGTAACCGACCGTATCTTGCTGACTGCTCCCGAAAGTATAGGCGTATATTGGGGAACCCGTACTTTGCTCCAGATTGCGGAACAAAGTGAAAACCACCAGTTCCCGAAAGGAACTTTGCGCGATTTTCCCGACTACGCCGTGCGTGGCTTCATGATAGACTGCGGACGTAAGTTTATTCCTCTTGCTTTCCTTCAGGACTATGTGAAGATCATGGCTTATTACAAGATGAATACTTTGCAGATTCACCTGAATGATAATGGCTTTAAACAGTACTTTGAACATGATTGGTCGAAGACTTATGCTGCGTTCCGTCTGGAGTCGGATACGTATCCCGGACTGACTGCAGAAGACGGATATTACACTAAACGTGAATTTATCGACTTGCAAAAGCTGGCCGAGAATCTTTATGTAGAGATCATTCCCGAGATCGATGCTCCGGCACATACTCTTGCCTTTACACATTATAAACCGGAGATCGGCAGCAAAGAATACGGCATGGATCACCTCGACTTGTTCAATCCTGAAACTTATAAGTTTATGGATGGTCTCTTTAAGGAGTATCTGGAAGGAGACGAACCGGTATTCCGTGGAAAGAAAGTGCATATCGGTACTGACGAATATTCTAATAAAAAGAAAGATGTGGTAGAGAAGTTCCGTGCTTTCACCGACCACTATATCCGTTATGTAGAGAGTTTTGGCAAGCAGGCTTGCGTATGGGGAGCGCTGACACATGCCAAAGGTGATACACCGGTGAAATCGGAGAATGTGATCATGAGTGCCTGGTACAATGGCTATGCCAATCCGAAAGATATGATCGAACAGGGATATAAGCTGATCAGTATTCCTGATGGACTGGTATACATCGTTCCGGCTGCCGGATATTATTATGACTACCTGAACACGAAGTATCTGTATGAGAACTGGACTCCTGTACACATCGGCAAAGCAGTTTTCCCGGAGAAAGATCCTTCTGTTCTGGGTGGTATGTTTGCCGTATGGAACGACCATGTAGGCAACGGTATCTCGACAAAAGATATTCACCACCGCGTTTATCCGGCTTTGCAGACTTTGGCTGTGAAGATGTGGACAGGAAAAGATACGTCTGTTCCTTATGCCGACTTCGACAAACAACGTAATGCCATCAGTGAGGCTCCGGGTGTGAACCAACTCGGGCGTATCGGTACAGCACCGGGGTTGGTATACGAGCAGGCCTCTGTTGCCCCGGGCAGCAAGACACCCCATCGCGAAATCGGATACGACTATCTGGTGACATTCGATATTGACGGAGCCGACGAAGCAAAGGGTACAGAACTGTTCCGTTCGCCCGATGCCGTATTCTATCTCTCCGATCCGATTCGTGGTATGTTAGGTTTTGCCCGCGACGGTTATTTGAATACATTTAGTCACCGTATTCACAAAGGTGAGAAAGCAACCATCGGTATCAGTGGTGACAATAAGTCGACCCGTTTACTTATCAACGGTCAGGTGGTAGAGGAAATGAATACTCAGAAACTTTACTATAATGCCGGAAAGGATTCTATGAATTATGTCCGTACTTTGGTTTTCCCATTAGAGAAAGCCGGGAAGTTTGATAGCAAGATTACGAATCTGAAAGTCTATAAGAAATAAGACATTAATCTGAATAAAGAGAGGGAGTTTGGCTGCGTGCCTGGCTCCCTCTCTTGGTTTTCGGAGAGGCTGTATGAAAAAAATAACCTCTTCCGTTGCCACCTGAATCTTGTTTTTTTGTAACTTTGTCCCCCGGATGGAGCATAAAGTTCCACGAGACGAATGAAACAGAAACACAGAAAGCCCCGTTTTGAGTCCTTTCAAGGTATACTAACCAAACTTGCACTCTTCCATCAGTGGGGAAGAGAAAATTCGGATTAGGTAAGTCCCTTTACCTGATTTTTCCTCTTTACATTTTATTATTTCTTAAAATTCATAAGTAACAACGTATGAACAAATTCACTTTGTTCATAATGATGCTCTATGCGTCATTATGTCCCTTGAGCGTGTATGCTCAGGAAGCGGCACGACAAACCATGTCCATTGAAGAGATGTTTTCGCTTGCCGACCAGAACAGTAAATCGTTGCGTCCGTGCGCAACCGGTATCAGTGAAGCACACGAAGGCGTGAGGGTTGCTAAAAATGCCCGTCTGCCCGAGATTGAGGCCTCTTTGTCATTCAGCTATCTGGGAGATGCATTGCTGACAGACCGTAATTTTTCGAATGGGTCCAATGCGTCAATGCCGCATTATGGCAATAATTTTGCAATAGAAGCCACGCAAGTGGTATATGCGGGAGGAGCCATCACGAATAGTATTGCCATTGCCCGTTTGCAGGAAGAGATGGCCCGTCTGAATCTGGATACAAGCCGCGATAAGGTGCGCTTTCTGCTGATTGGGTATTATCTCGACCTGTTCAAACAACAGAACATGTTACAGGTATATGAGAAGAACATTGAACAGACTAAACAGGTCATCGGGGAACTCCACGCGAAGGAGGCTGAAGGAGTCGTTCTGAAAAACGACATCACCCGATACGAGTTGTTGTTGGCCAATCTGGAATTGATCCGTACACAGATTGAAAATACAATCTCCATCCTGAATAACAATTTGACCACCAGCCTGGGGCTGCCGGAAAATGTCAGTATACAGCCGGACACTACCATTCTTTCGAAAGCTCTGCCTGTTGAAGCTAAAGAGAACTGGACTACTGCCGCTTACGCGAACTCTCCCGTATTGAAACAGATGTCGCTTGCAGTGCAAATGAGCAAGCATCAGCAGAAGATTACCCGATCGGAACGGATCCCGAAGGTTGCTCTGTTTGCTGGTAACAAACTGGATGAACCTATTACCATCGAAGTGCCTCCCATCAATAAGAACCTTAACTATTGGTATGTAGGAATGGGGTTGAAGTATAATTTCTCTTCTCTGTTTAAGGCTGACAAAGCCGTTGCCCGGGATAAGTTTGCCATCCGGCGGAGTACAGAGCAGTATGAAGATGCCAAAGAGCAAACCGAACTGGCCATCAATGCAGGACAGGTGAAATATCTGGAAACTTATGTGGAACTGAATACCCAGCGGAAAAGTGTGGAACTCGCCAATCTGAACTATGCCGTTATCCGTGACCGTTATAAAAATGATATGGCACTGATCACCGATATGCTGGATGCCAGTAACTCAAAACTTGCTGCCGAGGTGCAACTGGTAAATGCACAGATCAATATTGTATTTAATTATTATAAACTTCTGTATATCTCCGGAACTATCTAAAATCAATCGTTATGAATAAGAAAACTAAAAAACTGGCGTTTAATATCTCTGTTATTATCGTGTTGCTTCTGGCCCTCGGTTGGGTCTGCTCCCGTTTTATCCATTGGGGAAATGTGGAGTTTACGGACAATGCGCAGGTGCGTCAACACATCGTACCCGTCAACTGCCGGGTACAGGGTTTCATCAGGAAAATCTATTTTACGGAGTATCAGACGGTGCATAAAGGTGATACACTGGCCTTGATAGAAGATGCCGAGTTCCGTTTCAGACTGGCACAGGCAGAGGCTGATTATCAGAATGCCTTATCGGGTAAGACCGTGATGACTTCGTCCATCCATACCATTCAGAACAATATTTCCGTATCCGATGCCAGCATTCAGGAGGCTAAAATACGTATGGATAATGCCGGACGCGAATATAAACGTTATCAGAACTTGTTGGAACGGGATGCCGTTACCCGTCAGCAATACGATGCGGTGAAAACAAATTTTGAAGCATCGAAAGCACGTTACGAACTGTTACTTCGTCAGAAAAAGTCGACAGCACTCGTCAAGCAGGAGCAGACGGAACGCCTGGAACAGACCGAAGCCGGTATAAAACTGGCAGAAGCAGCTCTGGAAATAGCCAGGTTAAACCTTTCGTATACAGTGATTACGGCTCCTTGCGACGGAACTACCGGACGAAAAGAGATCCAGGAAGGTGTATTGGTACAGCCCGGACAAACATTGGTCAATCTGGTAGACGAAAACGATAAATGGGTGGTTGCTAATTATAAGGAAACCCAAACAACCCATATTGGTGAAGGTTATCCGGTCGATATTGAAGTAGATGCTATTCCCGGAGTAGTGTTTAAAGGGGTGGTAAAATCTGTTTCGCAGGCAACGGGGGCAAGTTTCTCTCTTCTTCCGCAGGATAATTCTGCAGGCAATTTTGTGAAGGTAGAGCAGCGTATTCCCGTACGTATCGAGTTTTCGGACGGAAACAAACCCGAAGACATGAAGCGTCTGCGTGCCGGAATGAATGTGGAATGTGTGGTAAACTATTAAAGTATGCATGAAATAACTCCTTTTGCCATTCCGGCAATGCGTGATTTTGTACCGGAGAAGCTGAGGCCGTGGATTGTAATCCTCTTTGTTATCATCTTCCAGTTCTCCGGAGGTGTCTATCTGGCCGCAGTCAGTGAGATGGTCGGCTCGACGGCATTGATGCAGGAAGATATTATGATGGCGGGTTATGCTTCTCTGGTAGGGATGTCGCTGACGTTTGCCATTATGTTCCGTTTGAAGTTCCGTTTTCCTTCGAAAACCACTTTCCTGACATGTGGTATTGCCATTATTTTGTGTAATCTGATATGTATGTATACCCGCAGTGTGCCGCTATTGGTGACGGTTTGTTTCTTTGGTGGAATTTTCAGGATGTGGGCTACCTTTGAATGTAACTCTACCATCCAGCTTTGGCTTACCCCTCAGAGAGATCTTTCTGTCTTCTTCTGTTATATCTATCTGTTGGTGCAGGGCTGTCTTCAACTGTCAGGACTGATAACCGTTTATACTGCTTTCTGGATTAAATGGGAATATATGCATTGGTTGATTATTGCTTTATTGCTGCTTGTGATGATAGCGACTATGATTCTGTTCCGCAATTACCGTTCGATGCCAAAGTTACCACTCTTCGGCATTGACTGGCTGGGCGCTTTGATGTGGGGGATTGTGATTTTATGCATAATCTTTGTCTGTGTGTATGGCGAACATTACGATTGGTATGAGTCAGTCTACATTCGGGTGGCAACCGTGGGAGGAATAACAGTCCTGTTATTGAACCTGTGGCGGGCTTCTTTCATTCGTCACCCGTTCATTGCGTTGGCTACCTGGCGGTTTAAAGCGGTTTATCTCACATTTCTGCTTTACATTGTCGTCGATATCTTATTGGCACCTTCGCATTTGTTTGAACATATCTATATGGAAGCTGTGCTTGGTTATGATTCTTTGAATGTGATTTCGCTCAATTGGATGTTATTATTGGGAACGGTTGTAGGCAGTGTTTTTACGTTTTATACCTTTTCCCGCCGTAAATGGTGTTATCGGACGATGACCGTCATTGCATTTCTTGCTATCACCGGTTATTTGATGATGTTTTATTTTACTATCGACTACGGCTTGTCCAAGGAGGTTTTGATGCTTCCTCTTTTTTTGCGTAGTTTCGGATATGTGATCATTGCCATTTGTTTTATTACAGCACTTTCACGTGTGCCGTTTCAGAACTTTTTTGAAGCGGTGTCTGTCCAGGCGTTTGTCAGTGCCAGTTTTGGTGGAGCACTCGGTGCGGCCGTTCTCGAGCGAGCCTTGAGTGTGGTGATGAAGAAGAATACGATGTTGCTGGGCAGTGCACTGGATGCAGTTCATCCACAGGCAAGCCACATCCCTTTAGGGCAACTATCCGGCATCTTACAACAACAGGCCCTGATGGTTTCCATGAAAGAGCTGTACGGATGGCTTACGCTGATCAGTCTGTTTTGCCTGATGCTGTTCTGGATCAGTCATAATTCTGTTCGTCCACTCCATGCCTTGCATCCCAGATACCGGGTGATACGTCGTTATATCAAGCACGAATTGAGGGCTGTTAAACGATAGGGGCATTTATACTTTTTATCTTTATATATTCAGAGTTGAGCCCCTGTCCGGAATATACTGGACAGGGGCTCACTATTATTTGTTTCTACATTAAAAAATCTGATCTGATTCAGAGGAACGTATGTCTCTGATTATTAGTTGTCTGATTCAGTATCCTATGGCATTTGCAATATTCCATTTTATAACAGTTCCGATAGCGGATATTTATCCTATTATCCATTTACTGCCCGGGATGAATGAGATGATCTTTGCAGTTACGAAGCAGCAGATGAATGTACTGACAGCGATACATGGTATGGCAGCGACAGTAGGAAGTGCCAGTGTATGTTTGAACACTGTAGCCCATAACCCGAGCCAGAATATGTGCATAAGATACATGCCATAGCTGAGTTTCGATATTTCTGTAATGAGCCGTGGGGCTTTTTGACTGTTTATACATGTAAAAAGAAGGAATGTACCCGCTGTGAGAAGCACACAGTTGATTGTGCAGAAAGCCCATCCTATTTCTATTTCGGGTGTAGGGAGAATTTCTCCGGGTATGGCTTGGACATAGAAAGAGTAGATGGTTAATATTGCTCCGGCGACCATTGAAATAATTCCTACAGTGAGACGTTTGGAACGGTTCCAAGTGAGATGGACATGTATGTAATGTGCCAGTACAAGATAGCCCAAGTAACCTGAGAAGTACCACAACATGTGGTATTCGTTCCAAAAACATTGTCCCCATACTTCACCGCACCAACGGTTTAGATAGGGTATACATGTTGATAATAAGAACAATCCGATGAAGAAACGTTCTTCTTTTGCCGTGGCTTTTTTCAGCCATGGCGATATTATGGGTATGAATAAGTAAAGGCTGATCAGAGGGTACATGAACCACAGGTGTCCGGCCAGTGTCGGGAAGTTCAGGAATATCCGTGACAGATCTTTTAAGGAGGTTTCTTCATTTAGCTGCCCCCATAACATTGGCAGGGTACTGTATAGTATCATGAAGATGAAAAATGGTGGTACGATGCGGATGAAGCGTTGGCGGTAGAATTGCCATGTGGTCTGTCCTTCTTTCATCGGCGCAAGAAGAAAGGCTGAGACAATCATGAACAGCGGCACGGCCATGCGTGAAAAGCCATCGTAGACAGCTACCCATAGCCGGTCTGCTTCACTGGGTAGATAAGACTGTGGTCCGGCCATATCTGTGGATCCGGCGGCACCGTAGAAATTTTCACTGGCGTGTACGATCATAACGAGGAAGCACGCGAATACGCGTACATAATCTAAAAAAACAATGCGTTTCATTTTTGTTTGAGTTTTCTTGTTAATAAGACGATTTTTATTTTGTGTTTTTATGCGAAGTATCCATTTATAGTGGACATACCCCGTTTATTTTCCGGATGCTGTTTTATTTGGGGCAAAGATAGAAAAAAACTTGAGATACTGAGTAATATGTGGAAATAATCAGGGGAATTGCATTGAATATTCAACGTTCTGCTTTTTCTCTATTTGCAGTGTAGGTGTTGTAACGGTGAAAATGGGAATCAAACTATCAGATAAAAAGAAAAGGAGTTAAGTTTGATTCTTAACTCCTTATTTCATTCAATTCGTCGGGATGACAAGATTCGAACTTGCGACCACACGCCCCCCAGACGCGTACTCTACCGGGCTGAGCTACATCCCGAATTGCGAGTGCAAAAGTAGAATTTTATTTTTAATAAGCAAAATATTCGGATGATTTATTTCTCCTTTATAGCATTTTTCATGCCCAGAGAGTAGAGTCTTTGGGTGAAACGATCCATTAACATTGTTAATCTGAATATGAGATAATAAAACTCTTCTTTGCAAAAGATTTGTTTCTTGACGTTAGAGAACAAGTCTTTTATTCCCCAAACCTTTGTTTTAACATTGTGTTAAAACAAAGGTTTGGGGAACAGATCACTATCCATTTAAATGATTAGTTAATAATGCATTATGCTAATATTTCCTGATACCCCTTGGGATTGTAAAGGCGGGTGGTCATTCGTATTAGTTGTGATTTTCGCAACCTGCCGATTTGTCTTATGCTTCTTATGTGGTACTTCATTTATTCATGATCGGAAGTAGATACCTCTGTCACGATGCCTGCTTTACATACCCATGCACTCCCGGTAGAAGTCGAACATTTCGAAAATAGTATCTTTGTCCGTTGTCTGGTTGATACTGATATCGCCGATTTCTTTCAGAAGCGTGAAGTTTATGACACCTGCATTGTTTTTCTTATCATGCTGCATGAATCCGTATAGGCGTTCGTACTGTTTGCAGTCGAACGTGAAAGCGCCATAATTATCTTTTATGAATTGGATGGTCTGACGCATCTTGTCTTTCGGAAAACCGGTTTTTAAATGTGACAGATAGAGTTCGCAAACAATTCCCCAGGCTACGGCATACCCGTGGAGGACCGGACGGTTCTCGGCAAGAGCCAGGCTTTCAAAAGCATGTCCTACGGTATGTCCCAAATTCAACGCTTTGCGGATACCGTGTTCAAACGGGTCTTGCTCTACTATGTCTTCTTTTACTTGTACGGAACGTCCCACCAACTCTTTCAGGTATCGATAGTCCATCTTTTCTGTATCGAATGCGAGTAGTTCCGCCCAGTGAGCAGTGTTACTGATCAGTCCGTGTTTCAGCATTTCGGCATAGCCGGAAAAGAAATTGTGTGCATCGAGTGTACGGAGGAACTCTGTTTCGATTAATACACTGGATGCCGGTGCAAAGGCACCTATCTCGTTTTTCAACCCGTTAAACTTGATTCCGGCCTTTCCGCCTACAGAAGCGTCTACCATCGCCAGCAGGGTAGTGGGAATATTGATGTAAGCGATGCCGCGTTTGAATGTGGCAGCGGCAAATCCTCCTAAGTCAGTCACCATTCCACCTCCGAGATTGATAAGGAGTGAGTGGCGGGTAGCACCTTTTTCACTTAACACTTGCCAAACGGAGGCCAGTGTTTCAAGTGTTTTATGAACGTCTTCGGCTCCGATAGTGATTTCAACCGCATCCTTCAGGAACGGCAGATTCATCAGTTGTGACAGACAGAGACGGTGAGTATGATCGTCGGTGAGAATGAACAGGCGGTCGTGTGGGCAGTTTTCGACGGCACGTCCTATACTGCTTTCCAGATTCTCGCAAAGAATGACTTCTTGTTTACTCATAATGGTTCGATGTTTTTTTATATACTGCAAAGATAGGGGTTCGGAGATAAATAGTGAAACTTAGCACTTAAAAATGTAAAACATAGAGTTTCGTTTATGAGAAAAAGCTATCTTTGTGACATTAATTTTAGATAAAATGAAAGCATTATTACCTGTATTCTGCCGTCCGTTAGGATATGTGATTCTTTTTGTATCGTTATTCATTCCGTTCCTGTTAGTGATGCAAGGAATGGTGACAGACAGTAACTTGTTATTCTATAAGGAATGCACCAAGCTGCTGATGATGTTGGGAGCAGTGATGATTCTCTTTGCTTTATCGCGTAATGAAGGGCGTGAAACGGAGATTATACGGAACAAGGCGACTCGTAACGCCATCTTTTTGACAGTACTTTTTTTATTTGGGGGGATGCTTTATCGGGTAGCAACGGGAGATATCATGACAGTTGATACTTCTTCCTTTCTTATTTTCCTCATTATCAATGTGCTATGTCTTGAGTTTGGTATGAAAAAGGCACAAGTCGATAAAATCTTTAAAAGATAATCGTGTTTAAATTAAACCTTTTGCCTTAAAGGTTGTCAAACAAACGATTGTTATTATTCAACCTACAGGCAAATGAAGAAACTATTGATCTGGATGGTGTTGCTGCTGACAGTTACCCTATCCACTTATGCGCAAAACAAAATTGTAACCGTATCGGGACGTGTAATAGAGGCCGGTACGAAAGAACCGGTCGAACTCGCTGCCGTGCAGTTATTATCTCTCCCCGACAGTGCTCAGGTAGCGGGTATGACCACTTCAGCACAAGGCTACTTCTCTTTATCCAAGCAGAAACCGGGAAAATATCTGCTTAAAGTATCTTTTATCGGATACATCACAAAAGTTATCCCCGTTCAGTTAACGGCTAATGTTCCTGCCAAAAAGATGGGAAATATCGAATTGGCAACCGATGCTGTTATGCTTAAAGAAGCAGTTGTGGTGGCCGAAGCTCCGCAGGTGACGGTAGTAGAAGATACGTTGATGTATAATTCCAGTGCTTATCGTACGCCTGAGGGTGCTATGTTGGAGGAGTTGGTTAAGAAGCTTCCAGGTGCTGAAATAGATGATGATGGTAATGTCAAAATCAATGGGAAAGAACTGAAAAAAATTATGGTCGACGGTAAGGAATTCTTTGGTGGAGACGTAAAGACCGGTTTAAAGAATCTTCCTGTAGACATGGTCGATAAGCTGAAAACTTATGATAAAAAATCAGATTTGGCACGTGTGACGGGTATTGACGATGGCGAAGAGGAAACGGTGCTTGACCTGACCGTGAAGAAAGGAATGAATCAAGGATGGTTTGGCAATGCAGATCTGGGAGCCGGTACTAAGGACCGTTATACCGGACGAATGATGTTGAATCGCTTTATTGATAATACTCAGTTTTCGATTATTGGTTCGGCAAACAATGTAAACGATCAGGGTTTCTCCGGTGGAGGTGGAGGGCCGCGCTGGCGGAGCAACAATGGCTTGAATGCCACTAAAATGTTAGGAGCTACCTTTGCCACTCAGACCAACAAGATTGAACTGGGAGGTAGTGTACGTTATAATTTCCAGGATGGAGATATTTCGAGTATCAACTCTTCCGAACGCTTCCTTCAGAATGGTAATTCATATTCTAATTCGAATAATAAGAACCGGAATAAGGGGACAAATGTGAATGCCGACTTCCGTATGGAGTGGAAACCAGATACGCTGACAAATATTATTTTTCGCCCGAATTTTTCTTATGGAAGAACCAACAATGCTTCTCTTTCGGAGTCGGGAACCTTTAATGAAGATCCTTTCAATCTGGTGGCAAATCCGAATGATTATCTGAATTTTGACAATCTTTCCGATGATCCGCTGAAAGATATCCGTGTAAATGCTACCAACAGTGCTTCGCTGTCCAAGGGGAATAGTCTGTCGGGAAATGCCACTTTGCAGGTTAACCGGAAATTGAATAATAAAGGACGTAACCTGACTTTCCGTGGGGTTTTCGGTTATGGTGATAATGATAACGACCAATATACGCAATCCGAAACACGTTATTACCAATTGTTGAATCATTTGGGGGGTGACTCCATCTTGTATCGTAATCAGTATATTACAACTCCTACACACAATTATAACTATACGGCACAAGTGACTTATAGCGAACCGATTGCAAAGGCTACTTTCTTACAATTCAGCTACCAGTTCCAGTATAAATACAGTAAAAGTGACAAGACTACATTCGATTTACTGGATTATCCCGATTGGACTATCGGGGGGACCCTTCCTTCCGGATACGAAGCTCATGCAGTGGACAGCTTGAGTAAGAATGCCGAATATCGTTACTATAACCATGATGCTTCAGTGGGTTTACGCTTCATTCGTCAGAAGTATCAGTTGAATGTAGGTATGTCTTTCCAGCCGCAGAATTCCACTTTGTCCTATAAAAAGGGAGACTATATGATCGATACGACACGTACTGTGTTTAACTTTGCACCGAATATGGATTTACGCTTCCGTTTCTCAAAGGTGAGTCAGTTGCGCTTTACCTACCGGGGACGTAGCAGTCAACCTACTATGGAGAATCTGTTACCTATAACCGACAACTCAAACCCATTGAATATCCGTATGGGTAATCCCGGGTTGAAACCTTCTTTTGCACATACGATGCGTTTATTCTACAATACATACAATGCAGAGAAACAGCGTGGAATTATGACCCATTTCAGCTTTACTGCTACACAGAACAGTATCAGCAATAGTACTCGTTATAATGAAGAAACCGGTGGTTTGATTACGCGTCCGGAAAATATTAACGGTAACTGGAATGCTTTTGGTTTGTTCGGTTTCAATACAGCTTTGAGGAACAAGAAGTATACGATTAATACTTTTACCAACATCAATTATCAGAATAATGTAGCGTTCCTCTACAATCAGGATACGAAAAACAATGATAGAAATACAAGTACCGGTTTGATGTTGGGCGAGAGGGTTACAGGCTCTTATCGTAATGACTGGTTCGAGTTTTCGTTGAATGGTTCAATCAATTATACAGCAGAACGTAATAAACTCCGTCCGGAGAATAATCAGGAACCATATACATATTCTTATGGAGCAAGTACCAATATAACGATGCCCTGGAAGATGACCTTGGCTACTAACATCACTAATCAAAGCCGTCGTGGTTATCGTGATTCGAGTATGAATCGTAATGAACTGATCTGGAATGCACAACTTGCGCAGTCGTTGCTGAAAGGTGCAGGTACTATCAGTTTTGAAGTATATGATATCCTTAGGCAGCAGAGCAACATCAGCCGTTCGTT
>ENA-OOZQ01001330-OOZQ01001330.1-human-gut-metagenome-genome-assembly--contig:-NODE-1330-length-15529-cov-2.427685_pt1 | contig 15529 bp, 16 predicted proteins | sample MGYA00241188_ERZ501399 | MGnify/ENA primary metagenome ERZ501399 (study PRJEB25962, sample SAMEA2042658) | human gut metagenome | biome: human gut; feature: human-associated habitat; material: faeces... | reverse complement strand
ACCTGCTTTGGGAGCAGGGGGTCGTGGGTTCGAATCCCGCTACCCCGACTACAGTCTAAAAGACTGAAAACTAATTAATTAAGACGACGTAGAGCTGATGCAATTTGCATCGGCTTTTGTCATTTATAGCGAAAAATGTGTTATTTGACACTCTTTTTATGCAAATAAAGGAGGTTTTTCTTATAACTATCTTATAATTGATTTTAAACTGATGCAAGTTGTATAATTGTTGAACTTTAATTTTGCAATTATGGCAACTTTTAAACCTGTCGTCCTGGTCGGCAAGAAACATCTTAAGCAAGATGGAACCAGTAATATCAAAATTCGTATTTATCATAACCTGGAGTCTCAGTACATATCGACGAAGCATTATATTAATCCGGTATTGTTGGATAAGTCCGGTAACATATCTTCTCTAGCTGATAACAGTGAGTTGCTCAACTATGAGATAAATAATACTGTTCAGAAGCTTCGGGCTGCATATATAAGAATGGGGAGCGCCCGGACCATGTATATGACCTGTAGTGATCTTAAGAAAGAAATAGAACGAAGTTTGGTACAACAAAGTGAAATCATTGACTTTGTTACTTTCTCCAGGCAAATAATAAAGGGTACTAAGAAAGAGAAGACGGCCCAATGGTATGAAGGAGCATTGCAAGCTCTGTGTTCTTTTACCAGAAGGGAGAAGATCGATGTAAAGGCAATCACCTCTGATTTATTGAACAAGATGATATTTTCGCTGAATGAAAAAGGCTTGGAGCCTGGTACTGTCAGTAATTACTTGCGAGGGATACGAGCGCTTTATAACAAAGCCAAACTTGCGTATAACAATGAAGATTATGATATAATACGCATCCCTGGTGACCCTTTTAAGCGAGTGAACATACCGGTATACCGCCGGAAAAGAAAGAGTATTAGTGTAGAATTGATTATGAGAATAAGAGACTATGAATCGGATAAGGCACGTACAAATATGGCACGAGATGTTTTTATGATGATGTTCTACCTGATGGGGATTAATATCAGTGATCTATACGGCCTATCCTGTGAGAGACGTGGGCGCATTGAGTATAAGCGTATGAAGACCACTACAGACAAGAACTATGAGCAGATACTTCTTTCCATAAATATAGAACCTGAACTCCGGGTGTTGATAGATAAGTACTCAGAGGGGTATTTCCTCTCCTACTTCCATACTAACTATAATTGTTTCAATAACTTTCTTCGGGCCGTTAATCTTGGATTGAAGGATATTTGCAAAGTCTTGAATATTGATTTTAAAGTTACGAGTAATTGGGCGCGCCACAGCTGGGCAAGTCTTGCCCGTAATAAAGCTTTTGTTCCCAAAGCAGATATTGATTTCTGTCTGGGACACGTTAATAATGACTATAAGATGGCCGATATTTATATAGATATTGATTACGGTGTCTGTGATCGAGCAAATAGAGTCGTTTTAAATCTTATGAAAAAAAAATAAGAAAAAAAGCATTTTTGTTTGCAGATTTAAAAAAGATGTATAAATTTGCACCCAAGACGATGTAGGGCTGGATAAATTAGTTTTATCCGACCTTTGCTGTATATATACATTTGCAGCATTATTTTTACTACTAAACACACTTTTCTTTCTGTTATGCGCCATAAAACAAATGACGCATGAAAATTACAGTTTCAAAAACAGCTTTATTAGACAAGTTGAAATCAATCGGGCGAATTATACAGCCTAAAAACACGCTACCGGCCTATGATAACTTTTTATTTGTTATCGACGAATTTGGAATTATCCTAGTTACAGCAGGAGAAGAAGGTGGACGTATCTCTACAAATGTTGATGGTACCGCAGACTTCATCAATCATTCTTTCATGGCTAATGCCAAAACGTTACTTGATGGCTTAAAAGAGATCCCCGAGCAGCCATTGATTATGTCTATTCTTGAAAAGGAGTTGATTGTTAATTATGCCAATGGAAAGTTTTCAATACCTCTTGAAAAAGGCGATCAATACCCGTCCATGAATACAGATGATACTCCTACCCCGTTTCTTGTATCAGGTAATGACCTATTATATGGTATAAGACAAGTCTTAATCTGTAGCGCCAATGACGAGCTTCGTCCGGTAATGAATGGGGTCTATTTTGATATAGGCCTAGATTCAATGTCATTTGTCGCAACAGATGGTACTCGCCTAGCAGTGATTGAAAATCCATCCGCTTATACACGCAAGGAACGGGCTGCTTTTATCCTGCCAAGTAAGTTTGCTAAAATCCTTTCTAATATTGTTCTAGAAGATTGCATGGAAGTAGAAATATCGGTAAATCAGACTAATATTTTATTTGAGTTTGATTCATACCGGTTAATCTGCCGTATGATTGAAGGCCGATTCCCTAATTACCGTGCTGTTATCCCTCAAAAACAGCCCAATCGTGCAGTATTAAAAAAGACAGATATAGTCTCAGCTCTAAAACGTGTATCTGTATTCTGTGACGGCAGCTCTTCTCTGGTGGTACTCAAATTCGATTCCAACTCTCTCAAAATTGCAGCTCATGATTTAGATTTTTCTAAATCAGCAGAAGAAACGATCAGCCTGCAGTCAGGATGTGATATTGAGATAGGCTTTAAAAGCAGTTTCTTAATCGAAATGATAAATAACATTCCTTCAGAAGATATCGCTATTACCATGAGTGATCCGTCGAAAGCCTCAATCTTTACCCGCTGCGATGAAGAAATTCGTAGCTTAACTTATCTATTAATGCCTTTATCAATTAATCATTAAAGCTATGGGAAAATCATTTAAACAAGTTATCCAATCTTATTTAGAGCAACGCGCAAAGAAGGATTCCCTTTTTGCAACCTCTTTTGCGAAGTCAAATAAGAATATAGATGAATGTTGCAATTATATTATAGGTGAAGCTAGAAAACTCGGTGGAAACGCTGTATGCATGTCTGACGATGAAGTATTCGGGCTTGCAGTACATTACTACGATGAAGATAACATCAAGGTAGGTAAGCAATCAGGATACAAGGCTGCTGCTTCTAATATCAAAAATCCGAAAAAAGAGCAGCAACTTTCGAAGCAACCATTGCCCAAAGAAGAAACTCCTACATATACCAAGCGCAAAGGAAAGGAGAAGAAAGTATCATCATCCACACAATTTTTATTATTTGAAGACCTATGAAACCAAGAACAAAACTTCAAGTCAGAGTAACAGAACTAAGCAGTTCTTTGCCTAATATTGAAAAAAAAATGCTTGATTGGGCAAAGGTTGACTGTTTGGAGCATAAAGGATATGCGACCAAATCACGAGTTATCTGTATGGACTGCGGAGAGCGATTCTCGCCTGAATTAGTCAACCGTAAACGAGCTGTCTGCCCCCACTGCGGAATCAAACTGAAAGTAGAGCAATCTAGATGTAGAACGGACAAGCAGCATGTATATATTGCTATCGCTGAAACTTGTAATGAGTTTCAGATAATTCGCAATTTTGAGTTAATTGCATATTATAGAGCTGACGAAGTTCCGAGATACTACTTCCATGAAGTGCTTCAACATTGGGTTATTCCCAATGGTAAGCAAACGGTTATTGCCAGGAATCATACAATAAACTGGTGTTGTGATTCCTGGAACGGAGATATGGAGATACGTAATGAGTATAGACGTCATTACTATTCTTCTGGTGTTAGATATGATATTTACCCTAGTAAATATCATCCTGATTCAACGTTTATGCCCGAATACAGGTTATATGGTATTGATAGTAAACTTCAAGGAGTTACTTTTTTAGAAGCTATCAAAATATTTCCTGTTAATCCCAAAGCCGAAACATTGCTAAAGGCAAAGCAATTTCAACTATTAGCTCATTGTTGCGATAATCCCACTCACATTGAACGATATTGGACGTCTATCAAGATTTGTATAAGAAACAAGTATATTATCAAAGATACAAAGCTATGGATTGATTACCTGGACTTGCTTCGACACTTCAACAAAGACCTACATAATGCACACTACGTTTGTCCCATTAGTATAAAGAAGGAGCATGATAAACTGGTTATAAAAAAACGCCGTGTTCAAGAACGTGAGGAAGCAGAGCGCAAGCGTAGGAAAGCAATGGAGTATGAAAAGAAATTCCAAAAACTCAAAAGCAAGTTCTTTGGTCTACAATTTTCTGACGGGCTTATTAAAATAAAAATGCTTGAAAGTGTACAAGAATTTATGGAAGAGGGAGATATTATGCACCATTGTGTATTTACCAATGAATATTATCTGAAACCTAATTCTCTTATTCTTTCAGCTATGATAAAGGGGAAGCATATCGAGACTATTGAGGTAGACTTAAAAAAGCTGGATATAGTTCAGTCCCGAGGTGTGTGTAATACGAACAGTAAATTTCACGATCGTATTATTGGACTCGTGAAAAAGAATATGAACTTAATACGTCAAAAACTGACAGCATAGCATACAATGACCTATATAGATTATATAAACCAATTTTGGAAGATGAATCGAAGTGTAGAATTCAGCTCGAACGAAGTGTTCTTGTACTTTTACTTATTGAATGAGTGCAATATTCGGGGTTGGCAGAATCCGTTTGAACATCCCAACAAGACTATCGTCCTCGCAACCGGTATATCAGAAAAGACCGTCATTGAAGTTAGGAACAGATTGCAGCAAAAAGGTTTAATAACTTTCGAATCGGGCAAAAAGAATGCGAAATCGCCAGTTTATTACTTACTTGACGTAAGTAAAACGGTAAGTAAAGAGGTAAGTAAAACGGTAAGTAAAAGGGTAAGTAAAACGGTTAACCTTAAAGATAAGACTAAAGACAATAAGACAATATCTCCCTTACGCGTGGGAGAATTGTTTCCAGCAAATAGTTTTTTCGATAAGTCTTTAGATGACTGTTACAATGAGCTTAAAGCAAATCAGTCATGGGCGGAAACAGTAACGATGAATACTCGTTCCTCCGGCTACAATGATTTTACGTTGGAAATCTTCCATGAATGCTTAGAACAATTTTTTATGAAGCTGCAAAATGAGGGTGAAGTAGCAAAATCACCGAAAGATGCTATGTCTCATTTTGCACGTTGGTTACAACTTGAACTTAAAAACAGGAAAAATGGACAAAGAAATAATGAAAGGACCGCTGCGAACGGTATTCAGCCCTTTGCAGATAGTTCCCAATACGGAACTCCGTCCCAAGATACTAACACCACTGCAACGGGCATTGCAGACTGGATCAACAGCCTCCCAATTGGTCAATGATTGGAGTGGTACTATTGCTCAGTTGAATTGCAATGTCATGCTACGGGATGTCGTAAATCATCCCAGTATTCCAACGCTGGCAGACGTAAATACGGCGTACAATAATGCTGTCTCTGTGGATATTATTACTAGGCACTTGAACTCAGTCTTGAATTATGCTGGTATTGAATTGGCATCTATGCAATTGGCTGAAACAGCCTTATCCATACTTTCAAGTTATTGGTATCTGAACCTGGCTGAGTTATGCATCTTCTTCAGTCAATTGAAAAGCGGTAGCCGCGGGCAGTTTGTCTGGGGAAAGAAAATAAATAATCAGGCTATCATGGTAGCATTGGCCGATTTTTGCCGGGAACGACGCCATGAGATTGAACGGCAGGAAAATGAGAAGATTCGGAAAGATTCAGAGAAAGGATATTCTAGGAATGAAACACTTCTTGTGGATATCCATAAAGGACTTAATCACGTCCGACTGGTAAGGGAAAGTGCCTTGAAAGATTATGAAGAATTTCGTAGGCTTTTCCCTCATATTCCAGATAAATACGATCCGGAAATTCTTTGGAGAGCTTGGGGAGGTGATAAGGAGGCATTGCATTTGATTTATGGGGAGAGAATTCCCCCGGAAAAAGTCGCAGAAAGCGATATCGGGAAATTCCTTTGCGAGTATAATATAGCTAAAGCCAAAGAGGGAAAATGAAAGGCGGCTAGTGTACCACCACTAACCGCCAGCAAGCTATAAAGCTTTATCACAGAACACCACAAAGATAATAACTTTATAGCATGGTGAGCACGAAAGTAGAAAAATATATCAGCAAAAGATATGAGCGTTGGTTAGATTATGCTTCATACCATTGCGAGCAGGCAGGAATGCCAGAAGAAGCTTGTGATGTTCTGAATGAAGTTCTTTGTTCCCTGTTACAGAAAGACAACTGTAAATTAGAGCAGCTTCTTTCAATCAAAAAGAATGGTTATACAGAATTAGATTTCTTTGTCCTGAAGATGATAAAGTTGAATGCAACATCCGACACCTCGCCGTATCGGAGTAAATACAAGCCGATGCCAGTAGATGATAACATTGATTATTCACGTCTGGAGATTGAAGATATTCAGGAAGAGGTTGTCGATAAGAACGAATTGTTTCTCCATCGCTTTCACCAGGTCCGGGATGTATTAGAGGGTATGGATTTAACTCCTTTTGCAAAGAAAGTCTTTGAGTATCGTTTCTTTGAAGACTCCAATTTCTCTGAATGGCCAGGAACAGAACCTTTGAAACAGCTATACGAGACTTATAATAAGGTCCAGGAGCTTATACGGAAGAAAATAACTGGTGAATCTATATTTTAGTGGAAACCCCTTGGTCATGGAAGAAAGAGTAGAAATAAAGATTGATCCCCGGAACTATCGTATCCACGGAGACAAAAACAAGCGGCTCATCCACAAAAGCTTGGTTGAGTGTGGAGCCGGTAGGTCTGTATTGGCCGATCGTGATAATGTATTAATCGCTGGAAACGGCGTGTATGAAGAAGCTCAAAAGTTGGGTCTCAAAGTACGTGTTGTAGAGTCTGACGGTACCGAACTTATCGTTATAAAGCGCAAAGACTTATCTACGGAAGATGAAAAGAGAAAAATGTTGGCTCTAGCGGATAATCATACTTCCGATTCTTCTGAATTTGATTGGGGGTTAGTGATAGAGAACTTCTCGTCCGATATATTGAATGATTGGGAGTTTTCAGTAGACGATATCGAGTTTTCGACTGATATTCCTAATATAGATAGTGAGAAAGATAGTAATCTTTATACAAAGAAAATCGTATCTCCGATCTATGCACCAACCGGCAATAAGCCTGCAATATCGGAACTTTATAATCTTGAAACTTACAATTGTCTAATGAAACAAATTAAGGAGTGTGATTTAGACAAGCAGACTAAAGATTTTCTTCAGATTGCAGCTTCAAGGCACATAGTTTTCGATTACGGAAAGATCGCTGAATTTTATGCTCATTCAGACGCTATCATCCAGAATTTGATGGAAGATTCTGCTCTTGTTATTATAGACTTTAACAAAGCTATTGAGCTAGGATACGTTTGTTTGAAAAAGGAATTGTCAGACTCTTATTTGGAGGATCATAACGATGATGAGAAATAGTAGCTTTGTTGCACTGATACTTACACATGGACGTCCTAACAATGTACGTACTGTCAAAACATTACGAAAATGTGGTTATACAGGAGATGTTATTATAGTATTGGATAATGAAGATAAGATGATAAATCAATATCGTAAAATTTACGAGAATATCTATATCTTTGACAAGAAAAAAATAGCATCGGGAATAGACGAAGGTGATAATTTCAATGATCGTCGAGCTATTATCTATGCAAGAAATGCAGCTTTTGAAATAGCAAAGGAGAAAGGATACAGGTATTTTATTGAACTGGATGATGATTATACAGAATTCTCATATACCTATAACCAATACGGAGAGATGGAACAAAGAAGTATTTTCAATCTTGACAAAGTGTTTGACGCCCTAATTGATTTTAAGAATAAAACAGGTGCTTTGGCTGTTGCTTTGGCTCAAAGAGGGGATTTTATAGGAGGTAAATACAATAACATAGTGCGTGGTGAATTGCTCAAACGAAAGGCTATGAATTCATTTATCTGTGATACGAACATGCCTTTTAAGTTCTTTGGAAAAATTAATGAGGATGTGAACACTTATACCTTACTGGGTAGTAGAGGAGAATTGTTTTTTCAGATTCCTCATGTCACACTAAATCAGGTAACAACCCAACAATCAGAAGGAGGGATGACTGATATATATTTGGATAGTGGAACTTACGTTAAATCTTTTTATACAGTTATGTACGCTCCTTCTTGTACAAAGATTCGTCTTATGGGAAATATATGTAGACGCTTGCATCATAGTATAAGTTGGAATAATGCCGTCCCTAAAGTGCTCCCTGAGAGTTATAAAAAGTAGTTATCTCAAATTGTTTGTTTTGGTTAGTTGTTGGTTATGACAGAAAAGAAGAGTTCAGCAGGAAAGAAAACAAGAGGGCGTAAATCGGAATACCAAATAGAGTACGCCGATCAGGCTCTAAAGCTTTGTTTATTGGGAGCAACAGATAAAGAACTCGCCGAATTCTTCTCTGTTTCAGAGCAGACTATTAATAGTTGGAAGAAGAAGCATCCCGAATTTCTTGAGTCCCTAAAAAAGGGAAAAAATTTAGCTGATGCCAATGTTGCTTCTCGCTTATATAATCGTGCTATCGGTTATTCATGTAAGGCTACAAAATTTGCAACGTCAGACGGACATATTACAGATTCAAAGGAATATATAGAGCATTATCCGCCCGATACAACAGCTGCAATCTTTTGGTTGAAGAATCGGCAGCCGGAGAAGTGGCGTGACAAGAAAGAAATTGATGCAAATGTGAACCTTGGTGATGAGCTGGAATCATTAACCGATGAACAACTACAAGCTATAATAGATGGCAAAGAGGAAGAATAAAAACAAAAGACAGGTTTTAATTCGCAAAGCGAAAGCTGCAACGATACTTCGTAAGCGAGTAGCCAAGAATGACTTTTGGGCCTTCTGCTTATACTATGATCCTAAGTTCTTCTCTAAACGCTTATTCTTAAAAAAAGTAGCCGAGGCTTTCATGCGTGTATATTCGTCGTATATGGATAATCTACCGCCTAGCCGTTAGTATGCCACCACGTGCCGGTAAATCCTATATATCTTCTCTGTTCATAGCCTGGATGTACGGTCATTTTCCTGAAGAATCAGTAATGCGTAACTGCTGTTCTGACACTCTATATAATAAACTGTCATACGACACTCGTGATATTGTCAAGTCTAAGCGCTTCCGGGAGATATTCTCAGAGATACACTTGAAAGGAGATAAGCAGAACGTTAAGAGTTGGAATATTGAAGGTGCTCGCCAGGTATCTTACTTCGGTGGTGGTGTTGGTGGAACGGTCATCGGATTCGGTGCATCTATGCTGGCCATGACTGACGACTTGTATAAGAGTCTGGAAGATGCGTTATCCGATAATAACAACGAGAAGGTATGGTCTTGGAAACAAGGTACACACGACTCTCGTATTGAGGGTAACTGCTGTCTTATTGACATCGGTACTCGCTGGTCCTCTAGTGATGTTCTCGGACGTTTAGAAGAAGCCGGAAAGTATAATGAAATCATTCGAATCGCTGCATTAGATGAAAATGACGAAACTTTCTGTGCTGACGTTCATACGACAGAATACTACCGGGAATTACGTTCTGAAACAGACGAAAGCATCTGGATGGCCGAGTATATGCAGGAACCATTCGAAGCCAAAGGTTTACTATTCCCGAAATCTTCTCTAATGCGCTTTAAACTGACTGACATAGCAGGTAAACGCCCGGATGGTACGATCGGTGCCTGTGATACGGCCGATAAGGGTGATGATGATTTCTGCGCTCCATTTGCAAAGGTGTTTGGACCGAAGTACTTTATTACGGATGTTCTTTTCACTAAAGATCCTGTTGAGGTCACAGAACCACGTCTGGCACAAATGGTAATAGATACAAGCTGTGATCAACTTCGTATTGAGTCTAACAACGGTGGACGTATCTTTGCTATCAATGTACGCAAGATCGTTACAGGACAAAAGAAATCATGTGTCATACAGGCACGACCGACTACTCAACACAAAGAAACGCGCATCATCATGAAAGCCGGTTGGATCAAAAAGCATTGTGTATTCTTGGATGAATCAGAGTACACTAAAGGCTCTGATTATGGTCGATTCATGAAGTCATTTACCAACTATAAACGTGAGGGTGATAATGCTCATGATGATGCACCGGATGGCATGACAATCCTTGCTGAATTTGCCGAGTCTCTCGGTCTGAAACTTAAAAAACAGACTCGAAAGGTGGGGCGCGGATAATTGTTGTTTTCATGTTATACTACATGAAATAACTAATCAGTTCATACATGTCCTTTATCAAGTTGATAGTAGGATAATTGTTTGCTTGTTCTTTGTAACACCAATATGATACTTTGTTTAGTACATGCAGAAGCTTTACTATTGTTTTCATTAGCTACCAAACTTCTTAGGATTTATATTGTACCAACATGGTACAATATCCCCCAAAAAGTTTTGAGAACTTTTGGGCTTTTGGCTTCTGGCGAAGCGAAGATATTAAAGACACTTGATTAGTCAAAGGACAAAATTTAGAGTGAACTCATTGCCGTAGAAAAGCTGTCGGTATCATATATTTTAGAAGAAAAATATATGCCAGGAATCAGTGATATATTATCTCAGGAAGATTTTGGGAAGATTGTAGGCGACCTCTGTGTTGACACGAGAGAAAACCGTGAGCCGCGTGAGTACATGGAGGAATATAACGGAGACCGGACGCGCCGTAAGGAATCCGTCGGTTATCGCGAACCGAAGAAGATAGCTGTTTACTCGGAAACGGAGACAGAGGCTGATCCGGAAACAGGAGAGGAGAAACCCAAAAAGCTGGAAGATAAAACGGTAGAAGTAGCAAAAGTAGTCACGAACTTACCAAAGAAGATTGTCCGTACATCCGTGGCATTCATGTTTGGTGGTTCAATGACTATTACCGCCGATAACCCCAACGATGGATTTAATGAGTTCAAGAAAGTATATGCGCGTAAGCTCAAGATGCAGGCTGTCCTCAAAGAGTTTGCACGCAAAGTACTATCAGAGACAAAAGCAGCAATGGTTTTCTACCCAGTTGTCAGTGCTGATGGAAAGAGCCAGCTAAAGGTTAAGATTCTCTCTACGCCAAAAGATAGTAATGTAGAGAGCGAATTCTATCCACACTTTGATGATGACGACGACATGGACGCTTTCATCTATAAGTACAATGCTGAGTTTGATGGCCGGACCTGTGAATGTGTGAAGATTTACACGAAAGATATTATTTACTCAGGAGTACAGGACGGAATATGGAAGGTCAAGAAGGCAAAGAATCTATTTGGTAAGATACCAGTAGTCTACGCAGAAGTTGACTGTCCGGATTGGGAGGATGTTGCAAACCTAATGGATAAACTCGAAATGAGGCTTTCCAGATTGTCAGATACCAATGATTATTTCTCCGAACCAATACTTAAAACTTATGGTTTGGCTAATTTGCCAAATAAAGAAACAGTTGGCAAAGAGTTGAATTTCACAATGGAAGTTGATGCCGATACTGGTACCGCATATCATGGTGATGCCGATTATCTGGCGTGGCAACAGTCTTGTGAATCAACCACGTTAGAGTTGGATCGTTTGGAAGATAATATTAGCTCTGGGGCCTCCTACCCTAACCTATCAATTAATAAACTTATGGGGTTAGGCAACCTGAGCGGTACATCCCGGCGCTTTATGTTTATTGATGCCGAGATAAAGGCGAGCGAACAGATGGAGATATTCGGACCGGCAGTACAACGTACAGTAGCTATTATTCAGGCGGGCATGTGTAATATCACGCATACGAAGTTTGCTTCTCAGCTAAATGATAATTATATTGAGGTGGAGTTTGGCAGCATTCTTCCACAGGACTTGGCAGAAGAACTTAAGAATCTTGAAACAGCATCCCAATTCAATAGTAAAGAGACGATTATTAAAAATTCTCCATATACGGATAATGTTGAAGAAGAACTGAGCCGCAAGAAGCAAGACGAGAAAGATACGGCTCAAAACAATTCATTCCTAGGCGCAACACTTTAATAATATGCCTGGACTTTCTTTCTACGACAAACAGCATATACAGAAAGTTGCTGCACAGCAGACTGTAATAGCCAATATCTTTAATCAGTTTATACTTTCTGTTTCCCCGTATCTCCGTAAATGGGATGATGCGGGGAAAAACAACGTATGGATACAGAATCATAGCATTGAAAATGCCGTCGACAAAGAGCTATTGACATTGGAATCATTGCTACTTAAAAATATCGAATCGTTTCAGTTCGACGCATGGAAGCGGTCAGAGATGAAGAATGACGATTTTATACGCGAGTATATCAAAGGAATGTCTATTTCATCGGTTGTCAAGGAGGGAATGTTCACGCATAGTATGTCGGCTTTTTCGGCTTTTCAGAAAGAAGTAGATGCTCAAGGGTTGCGATTATCTGATAGAGTGTGGACTATAACCCAACAAACGAAATCTCAATTGGAATTCTACCTCAATAGTGGTGTTGCTGCTGGTCGAAGTTCAAATGAGATTAGTCGCGATATGCGGCAGTTACTCGACAAGCCGGACAAGCGATTTCGTCGTGTGCGGAATGAAGAAGGTAAGCTGGTATTGTCTCGTCCCATGAAAGACTACCATCCGGGACAGGGTGTGTATCGTAGCGCCAAGATGAACGCTCTCCGGACATCTGCAACAACAACGAACACAGCTTACCGTAGTGCGGATCACGAACGTTGGAGTCAGCAAGATTTCGTACTTGGCATAGAAATACAGCGTTCAGCAAACAATAAGGGCCCATGTAAGATATGTGATGCTATGGTCGGTAAATATCCGAAAACATTCAAATTCACAGGTTGGCATCCTTTCTGTATTTGCTTTGCTACACCGATTACTATGGAGCCGGAAGATTTGGCAGACTATCTGCTCACGGATGAAGTGCCGGAGCAATTGGTTATAAAAGATATTCCTAGTGCGGCTCAATCATTTGTGGATAGCAATAAACAGGCATTGGATAAGGCCTATTGGATGAAGGATAATTTCACGAAGGAAGGAAGCTTGCAAAGACAGGTGACCAAACCAGAATCACCTATTACAATTGATAAGAAACAAGTGTTTGATTTTAATGCTAAAACTCCTCAAGAAGCTATAGAGTATATCAAAACGCATATAGCTGATAACGTGAGTCTTGATATTAAAAAAGGTGATTTACCTTTAATAAACAGCATCATTAATCAGATGCAACAAAGGATGTCTGAGTTTAATATGCAGAAATTCAGTAATGTCGGGAAACCATCGGGGAAAAATGCATTGGCTTCATGGGATGGGCATGACAATAGTATCAACTTTAATTTGTCAAAGTTAAAGAATACGAAATCTGTCTGGAATAAAGAAATGGCATGGAAGAAAAAAGGTATTAAATATAGTGCATACGAAAATGAAAGTGATATAATACGATGCACTATAGACCATGAATTAGGGCATAAATTATTCGGGCAGTATAATATGAGAATGGATGTTATAAATACGTTTGGGAAAGCTGGAAAGACAGTTAATGGAATAAATGAGATTAATGATATCCTTGGATATTATGCAAGTACAGATATAGAAGAATATTTTGCAGAAACTGTAGGTATGTACTTAGGCCCAGGGAAAAAGAAATTAGGCAAGGAAACCACAGCAATGATGGAACGCTTTATGAAGAAAGTTGATGGGAATATCGAAAAGACATCTAAAGATGTTACAAAAATAAAGCGCGTTAAAACTGATGAAGAAAAGGCAGATATTCAGAAGCGATGGAATGATAGAAGCGTGAGAAACTTTAATCAATCTAAGATTGAACAGAAAATTGGAATCAAAAAGGGAGAAGATATGACATTTGAGGCTGCAAATGAATTAAGGGGAAATGTAAATTATGGTAGAGGGGAAGAATACGGTAAGAATTGCCAATCATGTGTTGTTGCCAATGAATTGAGAAGACGTGGATATGATGTGACAGCATTACCGAACCTAAAGAAAGCTGGAAATATACCTTATGAACTTTCAAAGAAAACTAATTGGGCCTGGATTGATCCGGAAACGATGGCGATGCCTACTAAAAAGAAAGCAGGGGGTGTATATGACATAACCAGAACCGGTGCTTTAAAAAGTAAAAACATAAGTGCCCTTACTAAAGATATTATAGAATTGGTAAAAGAACCTGGAAGATATCATATTGATTTTTCTTGGAAAGGAGGTAATTCTGGGCATATCATAACTTTGGAAAAGTTAGCCGATGGTAAGATTGTCATGTATGATCCCCAAAATGGGAAAAAGGTAAATTGGGCTGATATATCGAGCAGAATAAAGCTGCAATATGGAGTCAACGTACTTCGCGTGGATAATCTGTTAGTCAATACGGATATTATTGATGGGATAGTGAAGAAATTACAATAATGTTTCGGTATGATCTTCTGGCATAGAAGTTATTCCCATGATATCTGACGACTGTGTATATGGTGCTAGGTATGCTACTGCATCTTTGACAAGAATAAATTGAGGATAACCAGTACAACATCCCTCATCCTTTTGAGAAGATGCCGTATAAGCTAAATACCCATTCCACTCACCATAATAGGAAACCCCATCAAACCCGTTTTCCAGTGCGAGTGCTTTAGCTTTTTCTTTGCATTCTTTCTTTTTATCCATACCGCAAATGTAATGATTTGGTTTTGAATTAAAGTATAACTTCGAAAAATGTTTTCCTAACTTATATTTTAAAGGAAAAAGAATTATGAAAATTTTAGCAGTAATCAAAGCGGCTTTGAAAAAGGCTGGAATCCCTGAAAAGTATGCGGCTAAGGTCCAGGCACTTTTCAATATTGAGAGCGAAGAGAATTTGGATAACTATATTGAATTATTCAAGGAGAATATTCTTCCAGATTTGACCGCTAATGATCAGAATTCACAAACTGTAATGCAGGCAGCTATTGCAGAGTATGAGAAAAAGCACGGTTTGAAAGACGGGAAACCCATTGAGAAACCTACTGCCAAAGGGAAGAAAACCAAAAAGGGCGTTGATGACGATGATGAAGATGAGGACGATTTTGGAGATTTGCCACCTGCTGTTACTAAACTTCTTAAGGCTCAACAAAAGCAAATTGAAGCGTTGACAGACACTGTGGGTAAGGTTGCAACTACAATGGCGACTTCTACAAAACAATCATCAGCAAAGGGGCTGTTTGAAAGTTCAAAGCTTCCAGCAAAATGGTTTTCACGTATCGATGTCAATTCTGAGACGTCAGTTGAAGATCAGATCAAGGATTTGCAAGAAGAATATGCAGAAATCAAGCAATCAGTAATTGATGATGAAATTGCCGGTGGTGATTACAAACCTAATTCTTATAAGCCGAAAGAACGTTCAGAGAAAGAATGGTTAGACTTGATGGAGGATGAGGAAAGTGATAATAATGGAGTTGCCAGCCTTGGTCTGGAAGATTAATAATTAATTCATTTTGCTATGTTTAGAAAGAAAGAAACTGAATTTCAGTATGCCCCCGGTATAGAGAAGATTATCGAGGACATCCAAGGCGGTG
>ENA-OOZQ01001305-OOZQ01001305.1-human-gut-metagenome-genome-assembly--contig:-NODE-1305-length-15725-cov-3.584620_pt1 | contig 15725 bp, 9 predicted proteins | sample MGYA00241188_ERZ501399 | MGnify/ENA primary metagenome ERZ501399 (study PRJEB25962, sample SAMEA2042658) | human gut metagenome | biome: human gut; feature: human-associated habitat; material: faeces... | reverse complement strand
CGTAAGTTGGAAGTTCTTTTCAGTGTAGCGATAGCGGATTTGCGGCGCACGGCTGAACGGTTGGAAAGGCGCTCCCACGGAAAGGTTCAGAATCTGAGGGGAGACATTTCCGAACAGTGGATGCCATGTCTGTCCCAGCAATAAGGCGGACTTGCCCCAATCCAGATTCAAATAAGCATGGCGGAGGCGGATTACCGAGTATGAGGTACCTGTACCGCGAAAATCAAATTCTACTTTGGCGGAAGTTTTGGCGGACCGGCCACATCTACGCCCAAGCGTGAATACAAGGTATAAAAGTTGCTGTTCGGCGTTGAGTTCAAGTCGTTTCCGTCCTCATCGCGTACCTTATCTTTGGGGTACATATAAAATAATCCGTCTACGGTTTCTTCGTTAGCACGACTATTATAATAGAAGTCGGTACGGATCTGCCCATAGAATTTAAACTTGAAATCCTTGTTCTGTGCGAAGCTGCCTGCGGCCGTTAGCAGGCAAAGCGAGATTAAAATGTATTTTTTCATAATGTGCTTGTTTATAAACGGGCGCAAAATTACACAAAATAACTGGTAATCAGTTTATCGTTAACTAAAAAAGGCTTGGATAGCCTGATTATATTTGCTGAGGCTTGTGCTTTTATGGATTGCTTTCATTAGTTTTCTGTCCGCATTCGGTGCGAGATATTCCCAAAACGTTTTCATCTTGTTCAGAAGCTGCCCGTCGCCTCCTTCCAGTTGTGCGGTGTACTGATTGTAGACGGAAGTATGCATGATATGCAGTTTCTCTTTCATCTCGTCGGGTGTCAGCGTACGGTTTTCCTTATACTCCAAAGCTAATGCCGGGTTTGCGAGCAGTCCGCGTCCGATCATCACTCCTGCCAATGCGGGGAATTGTTGCCGGATGCGGTGAACGTCATCCGGGCAATTAATGTCGCCATTATATATGAGCGGATGTTGGCAGACATTCAGGAAAGCGTCGAACCCATTGAGGTCTACACTTCCTTTATATTGCTGTTTTCCCAGACGGGGATGCATCGTGATGTGGCGTAGCGGCAGGTCATTTAATATAGGAGCGAGTTGCAGGCATTCGTCGGGATTCTCCCAGCCCAGTCTCATCTTTACGGAAAAACTGATTTGCGGATATTTCAGAGTCAGTCCCAATAATGTTTTCACTTCGTCCGGATAAGGCAGAATGCCGGAACCGTTGTGCCGTTTAGCCAGAAGCGGAAACGGACAGCCCAGATTAATATCCGCCTCCTTATATCCTTTTTCTATAAAAAGGGATAAGATTGTCTCCGCCTTTTCTATGGACGGAGCTATGAGTTGAGGAACTAAATGAGGCACCTGATTACTTTCCGGAGCGATCTCACGGACATCTTTATTCCGGAAACTGTCTTTTTCCAGTCGTACGAACGGAGTATAATAACTGTCTATGCCACCGAAACAGGCAGCGTGTGCATTACGGTAAAAAGCATCCGTATAGCCTTGCAATGGAGCGAAGTGAATGGGTAGAATGTCTTGCATTACGTTATTTTTGTGCAAAGATACATCGAATATACTTTGGTATATGTATGTTTTTGTATCATAATTGAATAATTTTGGCCTGTAAATTAGGGTATCAGTACTTAATTTTGCGCATTGACAAATCTAATTAAAAATGTAAAACTAATAGTATGCAAACCGGATTCCGAACAAATTTTTCATGGAAGAGAGGCTTCAGTATGATGCTGTTAACCTTATTTTCTTTCTCTGTGGCAGTAGCCCAAGTACTTGTACGGGGTACAGTCGTTGATCAAACCGGGGAGTCGGTCCCAGGTGCCAGTATTCAGATCAAGGGCGGTACTCAGGGTACGATAACAGATCTTGATGGTAAGTTCTCGTTGAATGCTCCTAATAAGAAGTCTATTCTTATAGTCTCTTTTATCGGTTATGTAACCCAGGAATTGCCGGTCGAGACGGCCAAGCCCATGTCTATCATCTTGAAGGAAGATACGAAGACATTGGACGAAGTCGTTATCGTAGGCTATCAGGAGGTGAAGAAGAAAGACCTGACCGGTGCAGTGGCGAAAGTAAATATGGAAGATTTGCTGAAAACGCCTGCTTCTTCATTCGACCAGACTTTGGGTGGACGTATTGCCGGAGTAAACGTAAGTTCGGGCGAGGGTATGCCGGGCGGAACGATGAATATCGTTATCCGTGGTAACAACTCTCTGACCCAGGATAATTCACCTTTATATGTTATTGACGGGTTTCCGGTAGAAGATCCTGCTATTGCGGCTACCATTAACCCTTCCGACGCTGAATCCGTTGAAGTGTTGAAAGATGCTTCGGCCACTGCCATTTATGGTGCCCGTGGTGCTAACGGTGTCGTTATTATCACGACCAAGAAAGGAAAGGTTGGAAAACCTCAACTCAAGTATGACGGAAGTTTCGGATTTCAGCAGGTCACCAATACAATTCCAATGCTGGATGCGTATGAGTTTGTGAAGTTGCAGAATGAACTGTTTCCGGCAGATACCCAAAAGAACTACCTGATTGAGCATGAAGGCAAGCAGTGGACGGTGGAAGATTACCGGGGTGTTCCGCAGTATGACTGGCAGGACGAGATTTTCCGCACAGCTTGGCAGCAAAGCCATAACGTCAGCCTGATGGGCGGAACGGAAGGGGTACGTTACAATGCGTCGGCTTCTTATTTCGATCAGGACGGTATCGTGCTCAACTCCAACTACAAACGTTTCCAGACTCGTATGAATACCGTTGTCCGCCGTGGCAAACTGAATATGAGTGTTACTGCCAACTATGCACGTGCCATTCAGACCGGTAGCTCTACCTCTTTATATTCATCCAGCGGTATGAATAACTTATTTTATAGTGTATGGGGTTACCGCCCTGTTACCGAACCGGATGTTCCGTTGAGCACCTTAATGGACAATGCGCTGGATTCATCAGTAGAACCGACTAATGACTATCGTTTCAACCCGATTATGTCATTGAAGAACGAATATCGTAAGAACTATACGAATAACCTTCAGTTGAACGGTTTTGTAGAATATGAATTTATCAAGGGATTGAAGCTGAAGGTATCCGGCGGTTACACGTACGATGCCCGTAGCAATGATACGTTTAATAACTCAAAGACCCGTTATGGTAGCCCGATCTCAACGGATAAGGTGAATGCACAGGTAGTCCGCCAGCAACGTCTGACCTGGTTGAACGAAAATGTATTGACCTATCAGGTTAACATTAACAAGAAGCATTTCTTTAATTCGTTGCTTGGTATTACTTTGCAGAATTCCGACTATGAATATTATTCTTTCAAGACCACCAATATCCCCAATGAATCTTTGGGCATGGCCGGCATGAGCGAAGGTATCCCAAGTACGACAAGCTCTGAAAAGTCCTCATGGTCTATGATGTCTTATCTCGGACGTGTGAACTATAATTATATGTCAAAGTACTATGCAACGGCTTCTTTCCGTGTCGACGGTTCTTCCAAGTTTGCCAAAAAGAATCGGTATGGGTTATTCCCTTCGGCTTCTCTGGCGTGGAACTTCAGCGAAGAAGACTTCATGAAGGAATATAAGTCCATTCTTTCCAATGGTAAGTTGCGTGCCAGTTGGGGGTTGACTGGTAACAACCGTGTAGGTGAATATGAAGCCTATGCTTTGTTGAAAATGGCGAAAGCGGCATCGAACAATCTTCCTTCGGGAGTTTATCCGTTCGAGAACAATCAGAACAGCATCGGTATGGTACCTATCTCGCTGGCGAATAAAGATTTGAAGTGGGAAACGACGGAACAGTGGAACGTCGGTCTTGACCTGGGCTTCTTTGACGAACGAATTGGCATTAATGTAGACTGGTACATGAAAACGACCCGCGATCTGCTTCTTGATGCAAGCTTGCCTTATTCTACCGGTTATTATAGTGCAATGAAGAATGTAGGTAAAGTGCGTAACTCCGGTTTGGAATTTACCCTGAATACAATAAATATAAATAGAAACGGTTTCCGTTGGAGCACAAATTTCAATATTGCCTTTAATAAGAATAAGGTATTGGAGTTGGCGGAGAATCAGACTTCCTTGTTGACCTCCGCTTATTTCGACCAGACGTACAATTCACAGCCTACTTACATTGCGAAGAAAGGCTATTCAATGGGTATGATGTACGGCTATATGTATGAAGGTACTTACAAATACGAAGATTTTTATAAGTCCGGTGATACGTATGTGTTGCGTCCGGGAGTTCCTTACTTCTCCAGCGAGAACAACACTCAGCCGGGTATGCCTAAATATAAAGACCTGAATGGCGACGGTATAATCGACACGAACGACCGCACGATGATCGGACGTGGCTTGCCTATCCATACAGGTGGTTTCACGAATGATTTTGAATATAAAGGATTTGATTTGAGTATCTTCTTCCAATGGTCTTACGGAAATGATGTGTTGAATGCGAACCGCTTGTTCTTTGAAAACGTCAACAATTCACGTAACCTGAACCAGTATGCGACTTATGCCGACCGTTGGACACCGGAAAACCCGACAAGCAATATACCGGTAGCCAAGAACTCAAGTTCCAACAAGGTTGTATCTTCACGTGTGATCGAAGATGGTTCTTTCCTGCGTCTGAAGACATTGACGCTGGGTTATACTTTGCCGAAGAAAGCGCTTAGGAAATGGGGAATCTCTACTGCCCGTGTTTACGTAGCAGGACAGAATCTCTGGACAATATCCGGCTATTCCGGCTATGATCCTGAAGTGTCTATCCGTAACAGTGCCCTGACACCGGGACTTGACTATTCCGCTTATCCGAGGGCTTATGCTGTCAACTTCGGAATTAATCTTGGGTTTTAGTATTTAGTTGAAATCATATAAAAATAGAGAAGATATGAAAAAGATAAAAATAGCATTCCTTTCTTTGTTGGCTACATGTACGATAGCGTCATGTGACTTTTTGGAGAAGGAACCATATAAAATAGTACCGGAAAACTATTTCCAGAATGAGGCGGAAGCACAATCATTCCTGACCGGTATCTATTCGAACTTAGGACAGTCAACTTTCTACGGAGGTGATTACATGGTTCTTGCAGGCGGTGACGACTTGGAGTTTTATGGAGGGTCTACCGGACGTATTTCCAATACAGGATTGATTTGTAATAACACTACCACCAGTGATGCGGCGGTTACCAACCTCTGGCTCAATTTGTATAACGGCATCGAGCGTGCCAATATGTTTCTGGAACAGATAGACAATGTCCCCGGAATGAGTGATAAGAGCCGTTTGCAATACAAATCGGAAGCTCGTTTCTTACGTGCGTTTTATTACTTTACGTTGGTGCAGTGCTGGGGAGATGTGCCGTTCAAGACGGAGTCTACCTATTCGTCCGGGACGGTGACTAATAAGGATATAGCACGTACGGATAAGAACGTGATTTATAAGTTTATCGTGAAAGAAATGGAAGAGGCTGCCGATGAAGAAACCGGAGGGCTGCTCTCTGCCAGAGAGTTAAGCTATAAGCCGGGACGTATCTCCAAATCGACGGCATGGGGTATGTTGGCACGTGTCTATTTATTCTGGGCCGGTGAACATAAGCGCGACGGTAAACCGGCCGATGCGGAAAACAAGTCGTATTTCGAGCGTGCCAGCTATTTCGGCCAGAAAGTGCGGACACAGGGGCATACGCTTGCCGCTAATTACTGGGACCCGTTTATTGATATGTGTTCCGACAAATACAATACGACTGCCAATGAAAGTATCTGGGAAGTTGAGTTTGCCGGAGACGGAACGGGAGACGTGCGTTCGGAAGGCCGTATCGGAAATACGATCGGGCTTCAGTGTTCGGACTTTTCTTCTTTATCTAATGTTGTAGGCAAGGCTGACCCGGGATATTCTTATGGCTTTATTTGGGCAACTCCGAAACTTTATGATTTGTATGTGGCGAATGGTGATAATGAACGTTTCACCTGGAACATTGCCCCTTTTACATATCGTAGAATTGCGGACCGTACTGACTTGGGAATTGTAGGAAGAACTTTTGAAAACAAGGCGTTGTATGATCTGGTGAAAGGTGCCGGCTGGTACGGAGACAGATCGTATAATTATGAGGGGGCCAATGAGGGTGAAGAATATAACAGTAAGGTGGAGCAGATTGGAGATGTTTACAAAAAAGCGGTTGCTGCCGGTAAGGAGAGGAAAGATTTGTGTTGTGCCAAGTTCCGCCGGGAATATGAGCCTGCTGCAAAGAAGGACAAGAACCGTACTTCTATCAATTTCCCTATACTTCGTTACTCGGATGTGTTGCTGATGATTGCGGAAGCGGAGAATGAATATAACGGTGCCCCGACGCCCTTGGCCGAAGAATGCCTGAAAGAGGTACGTGACCGTGCCGGAATCTCAGATCTTACAGGTCAGATTACTTCAGGTGAGGACTTTCTTACTATTATAAAGGATGAGCGTGCAATGGAGCTTTGTTTTGAATATCTCCGTCGTTTCGACCTGATTCGTTGGGGAGACTTTGTAGATAAGATGAACGAGCAGGCAGTGCTGGCACAGAGTGGAAACAACTGGACTCAGGGAGGGCAGGCTGCACCTTTCTTCCGGGTATCTTCCGCTTATCAGTACTTCCCGATTCCGGATGCCGAGAAAGCTGTCAACAAACTGATTACGGGCAATAACCCCGGTTGGTAATCCGCTTTAATCCAATTAATAATTTTTGAAGAGAATACAACGATGAAAACATATAAATTCTTAATACTAACTCTGGGAACTCTCTTGTTTGCTTCATGCGAAAAAGAGTTGGACCGGGATCTGACTGATGTCAGTGTAACTGTGGCTACCAATGAGAATGTACGGTACAAAGGCAATATCCTGACTGTAAAGAAGGGGACTCCTGTCGAGTTTCTCTTTCACGGTGATCCTGATTACATTTCTTTCTTCAGTGGCGAAATCGGTCATCAGTATATTTATCGTGACCGGAAGGAGATTTCGGTAGAAGATATTGTGTCATGCGACTTTAAGTTTTCGATTTGGGCTCAATACGGGGTAGCCAATTCATGCAAAGACCAGTTTGATGTGTTGTATCTGGCGGAAGAAGAAGATCTTGATAATCCGGGAAATACGATCTTTTTCCCGAGAATGAGCAAGAATAATTTCGAGGCTGATTCTGTACTTGTGGAGAAGAATACTCCCTGGAAGGAACTTATCACACGTGCGCAACTACCGCAAGCACCTGTGACCAGTGCAGCCGGAGCTTTGAGTTTCAGTAAATCGGTCAAAGAATATATTGGAAAGAAACTGACGCTGGCTTTAGTGCTGAACAGAGATCAGAAAGAAGCAATAAGTGCCAATAATCCGGAAGATCCGGAGGCTACTATTGTTCAGTCTACATTCAATATTCTGAATATGTGTGTGGAAACCAAATGGAAGAACGGACGTGTCACTACTGCTTATGCAAGTTCTTTCGGCTTTACTCCATTGAACATGAAGAATAAGACGAAGTATGAAGAACAGGCTCCGGAAAATATGCCTAAAGATCTTGAATATGGTTCTGTTTCAACGGGAGTGACTGGCATGTGGAACTTGAGCAGTATAAAAAGCGGCGGATTTACTATTAACGGTACGGCTGCTAATAATCCTTGGAAGTATAATTGGCTTGTTTCCGATTATCTGAATCTGGCAGAATGTCCCGAACCGGATTCGGGAGTGAAGGTAAAAGACATTTCTCTGGATCTGGAGTCTTACTCTTATACTTATAATCAGGTGGGTACATATACTGCTACGTTTCTGATGAATAACGCAAATTATTCACATGTGGCGTCCAAGACTTGTGAATTGATAATCAATGTAACAGAATAACTTTAAATACTAATAGATTATGAAGTACATAAAATCGTATATACTTTTCGTTATCATGGGCTTTGCGGTTGCGGGGTGTACTATGGACGACCTGAAAGACGATGTAAACGACCTGAAAGATAGGGTGACGCTTATCGAGCAGCAGGTGAAACTTTTGAATGATAATCTGGCTGTGATCGGCTACATCCTTGATCCTCAGAATAAGACAGTCAGTAAAGTGGAGACTGTTAAAGAGAATGGGGTTGCTGCGAAATATGTCATAACTTTAAGTGATAATACCCAACTGACATTGACTATCGGTAAGGAAGGAACAGTCAACGAACCGGAGATTACGATAGGAGATGATGGGAAATGGTATATCAACGGTATTTCTACCGGCGTAGTAGCCGTAGGAGAGAACGGTAAGAATGGGGAGGGATATCCCGAATTTCGTGTACAGAATGGAAATTGGCAGATACGTTTCGGTGACGGTGAGTGGGCGAATGTTCCCGGTGGAGAGGGGATTGCCGGTGGCAGTTCTTTAGGCGACCAGATCTTTGAATCTGCCAAAGTAGACGGTAGCAACTTTGTTGTGACTCTTAAAGATGGGACTGTGCATACACTTCCTATCGTGGCAACTTTGGTTTGTGCTATTGATAGAACAGGTCTTGCATTTGATGATGAGGACTTCCTGATTATCAATAAAGGAGAAAGAGTGGTGATTCCTGCTAAGATTGAAGGTGAGAATCCGCAGGTTACTTATCCGCAAGGTTGGAGAGCTACTTTGAACAAACTGGATGTTGCCGATGAAAAAGGAAATAATTATCATTTGTTGATCTTTGCTCCGGCTGCTGAGAATAAAACGTTAACGAGAGCCGCGGCGGATAATACTGCCGATGTAACTGTTCAGGTACAGGAAGGCTTGTTCTGGGCAGTTGACAAGATAAAAGTGAAGAATCCGAAAGGACTTGCTTCTAATCTGGATATGTATAATGAAGGACAGGCTGTTATTGTAGGCGGGCTGGAGATTACAAAAGAAAAGTATGGTGAAGCACAAGAGATTACTACTAATGGGGCGATAGCCGGTGGTGTTTATTTCGTGTCTGCAAACGATTTGACATTGACATATAACCAAGGAACCTCAGTTGTGGAAAATCTAATTATTATTCCTAATTCAGATGAGGTTACTTCAATAAACCTGAACATAGATAAGTCTATTTATCTTGGTAATGCCTTGATTTGTAAAAATACAAATATAAAGTATACAGCAACAGCAACTTATCCTGTACGTGTTCAATCTAAGGAAGCTAGTATTATAATCGACCGGTGTACAATAAGCGGCTTATTATTTGGATCGGGTTTTGCTATGCCGGAGGTGAAAGATGAGGCTAGTATTGGCTATTTTGGAATGACTGATACTAATATAAAGGTTGAAAATACTGGAACTAATTTGTACTTGGTTACTAATATGAACTGTAATGAACTTCGATTTGAAAATAATATTGTATATTATTCAGGAGTTCCGGAAGCCACTTCTAACGTGGAGAATTTTAAGGTGTTCCAAGGGCCAAGTTATAGTGTGAATAAACTAACATTAACTTCCAATACCTTTATTGATATTGAATCAGGGTATTCAAATGGGAAAACTTCCGCTATTGTTTATCCTTCGAAAATTGGTGATATCACAGTCAATAAGAACATTTATTATTTTACTTATCGTGAATATCCGGCATTCCTTATAAGAGTGGCATCTGCGGCAGAATCTAAGGTAACAATAGCCGAGAACAATTATGCTTATCTTTTTGAAACCGGATTGAATCTGAATGTTTTCCAAAATAAGATAGGTGATACTTCAGTTGGTTTTACAAGTAATGATGTTGATCTTTATGATACCACTGATCCGGCTACTTTTAACAAATCTACAGGGACATTCATTCCCAAAGAAGGTTACACTCAATATGGTGCACAACGCTAAAACTAAGAATTATGAAAAAGATATTGATACTATTAGTTTGCTTATTGCCTGTCATCACCTTTACCTCCTGTGATGATAAGGATGATATACGTAAAGACATCGACGATCTGAATGCTCGTTTGGATGCTTTGACAGATGATCTCGAAAATTTGAATACGAGCATCAAATCTTTCCAAGATGCAGTGAAAGGACTTGTTCTTGTAACCGGATATACAATGGATGAAAAGGGTAACTATACACTTTCACTGAGTGACGGTACGGAATTGGTTGTTTATGGCGGACAGCCTGCGGGAGATATTCCTACACTTGGCATTAATGAAGCCGGAAATTGGACATATACCCTTGACGGTAGAACCGTTGAATTGAAAGATAAAGAAGGCAATCCTTGTCCTGCTGTTCCCGTAGACGGTTCCGACGGACAAACTCCAACCATCTCGATTGATGCGGACGGTTACTGGTGTTATGCCGTTGGCGGTGGAGAACCTCAACGTATAGAAGGGCGTTACAACATTGCCAATATTGGAGAGATTCCGGGAGGTATATTTGCCGATGTAACGGTGAACGGTAATATCGTGACCTTTGAATTTACAGACGGCTCGAAAACCGAGATCCCTTTATTGGGAGGGTTGGATATGACTTTCTCTCAAGGTGATTCATCGAATATTACTTCTGTAAATGTAGCGAAGGGAGGTTCAGCGGTATTGACGGCAAAACAGACGAATGTAGCCAGAGTGATTATAGATCCCACACCTGTACAGGTAGTCTTGACTGATGACGCTTCCGATAATCTGACGATTAAAACAAAAGGACTGGCTTCCGGCAAATATACTGTTTATTTCCAGATATTCTCTAAGGAAGGATATCGTCTGATTAAATCATTAGAGGTGACGGTTGCTGAATAAGTTGAATTAATAATTAAGCGAAGAAATCATTATGAAATACTATAAATCATTCATATTATTCAGTTTGTTTGCATTGGCTTTTGTGTCATGTAATACAGACGATTTGGAAAGAGACATTGATGCCTTGAAAGATCGTGTGACGAATGTTGAGGCACAGGTACAGCAGTTGAACGATGAGATGAACATTATCCGTGTGCTGTTGGACGGCAACAAGACTATTACCGATTACTCTATCAATGGTGATACTTATACCTTGACCTTAAGCAATGGCGAAACATTGACTTTGACTCCGGGAGTGACCGGAGGCAACTATCCTTCTATTGAGATCGGTGCAAATGGTAATTGGTTTATTGGCGGTACAGATACAGGCTGGCGTGCTCAAGCGGAGAATGGGGAAGATGCTACCATTACTCCCGAATTTAAGATTGCACCCAATCCGGCCGATGGAGATAAAAAGTATTGGTATGTGAGTTATGACAACGGTTCAACCTGGAAAGTATTGGAAAACGGTCTGGCTGAAGGTATAAATACAGGTTCGAATCCTATCAGCAACGCAACTGTTGACGGAGATAATTTTAAAGTTACTTTTGGCGGAAAGGAGTATCTGATTCCTATTGTGAAAGGATTGGAATGTGCAATTAATGTTCCCGAAGGTGTAACAGATGATCTTTGGTTGGTAGCCGGAGGAGGTGCGTCTTCCTTTACTGTGAAAGTAAATTTGGCTGAAGGTGATTTAGTAAGAGTAAAAGCACCTGCTGATTGGAATGCAAAACTGTCGGAATATGTGGCTGGAACAACGGAAGTAACAGTGACTGTGACACCTCCTGCAACTCCGAGCGAGTGTACGATTATTGTAGAAGTGACTCATGGAGTAAATTCAGCAACAGATCAGATAAAGGCAAAAACTTCCAGTGATAGTTACTGGGCTGAATATCAGGCTGGATTTGATATCAGGATCGGTGATGTAGTACTTAATAAATATGATAACCCGAATGGAGTATTGGTAAAAGAAGGTGAATCAATCTCCGAAAGCGGTATTTACTTTATTGCCGAAGGTGCTACGGCTTATTGGACTGGTGCAGTGAGTGACCTGATTCTGATAGGAGAGAAAAAGAATAGTAATTATTCTTCAAAAGTAATGACCAAAGGGATTGTCTCTTTGGAAAATGTGGAGTCGAAAATTGGAATGTTATGTAAGGAGATTACTTTATCTCCTGATGAGTTAACCGCAAATTATTGGTTTAACTTTCCTAGTTCAAGTAAAGATGTAATAGAAAGACTGTATTTAGATCATTGTAAGATTGAGATGATGGCGGACAAGATGTTCTCTTATTTTAATAATGCATCGTCAGGTATATCAAAATTGTTGGTTGAGTCTTGTTATATTGCAGTGCCGGCTCCATCGGCAACTACTAAAGTTATTAATTTCTTGAATTTTAATAATGGGAATTATGGAGATATAATGATTCATAATAATGTTTTCTATTGCTCTACACAGGATCGCTCTGTTCTATTTGTGGCATTACTGAAAGGAACGAATGCAAAGTTCTCTGATAATGTGAGTATTGAAAATAACACGGTTATTAATATTCTAAGTAATCATGGAAATAGCTCCGGCTTTTTTAAAGTAACCGCTGAAGAAGGATGGACGATGAAAAATAATCTATTCTGGTATGATACGGATTGTGCAGCTAGTGGGACTTTCCCAATGTTATCTACTTTAATGATTGGTGCAGCTACTTTCAATGAAACAGACTTTTCTAATAATAGAATATTTACCTCTCTTGAAAATACTCAGATGACTTGGCAGTATTTTAGAACCGCGCCGGTAGGTTTTAAGGATAATGTAATAACCATAGAAAAAGAGACTCCTTTTGAAACGTTGGTTGACATTGAAGGAAAATATACTCTTAAACCGGAATATCAAGGTATAGGTGCAGTTATCGAATAGTTGCTGCAATTAAATTTGATAAAGGCGAAGAATCTATTAATGCTAATATTGGGTTTAACGGATTCTTCGCCTTTATAACATTATTAGACTTTAGAAATATGAAAAACATGAAACTTGATTTACATAGTATAGCGACAACTTGTATGTTGGTTGCTGTCATAGTTTTCACTTCCTGTTCGGACGATGAAGCAATAAATAACCCAACTATTCCCGAGCAACCGGAACAATTAACAGAACTCACTGCGCAATACAATACTAATATCGCGGCTTATCAGGCCATGATGAATGGCAAAGCCGAGATTGTAGACTACACCTCTGACGAGAAGGGTAATTACAAACTTCAATTGAGTAACCGACAGATAGCGGATGGTTATATTCAAACTGCCGACGATAAAGATATTCCCCTTCTTGGAATTGATAAAGAAGGTTACTGGAATTATCAATTGGAAGGTACTTCACGCATTCTGACAGATACGCATGGCAATCCGGCTCCTGCTTTAAACAAGACAGGAAAAGGTATCCTTACTCCTCAAATTGCATTGGGGGAGGACGGCTGTTGGCAAGTTTCTTACAATGGCTATCAGTGGCAACGTTTGAGTGACACTCCGGTTCCGTCATTGGAAGGAAAAACGGCTGTTGATTTCTCTCTTTACCGTTCGGCTGTTTTAGATGAACAGACGAATACAATCACTTTGGAATCCCGTACAAGCGGGAGTGTGCTTAAACTGGATACCCGCAATAACGGCACAGCACAAGCGTGGAAAAAGTTCCTGATGAATAGTGATGACAATGTATTGTTGGATTATTCGTATGCCGGATATAAACATGGAGAAGTGACACCTCCGGAGGCTTTCTCATTAGGATATAAAGTTTTCAATGTGAAAGAACGTATGGAAACCCGTGGCATGACTGCCCGTGAAGCCTTGATAAGCATATTGCAGGAGAATAACATGACCCGTAAGGACGGTAAGAATTACAACAATGCAAATGCCCGGATTGTCATTTATTTCCCGGAAGGAGAATACGTATTGCATAATGACGATGACAATACAATAGAGCCGGGCAAGCCGGTATTGGGAAAGGAAGGTGATGAAGCATATTCTTTGGATAGTAAAGGAAATAATAAAAGTTCCAGTATCTATATATTCGCAGGCCATTTTGTAGTTAAGGGAGATGGCGCAGGAAGAACAAAGCTGATAATGGATACTCCGAACTTGCCGGATGATATTACTACCATGTATTCGTCGCCGGTAATGATTGATATTAAACATAACTCCGGGTTGTCGAAACTCTGTGATGTCACGGGTAACGCAGCTAAAGGTACTTTTAGCGTGGAAGTATCTGATGCGGCCTCGCTGAGTAAAGGTGACTGGGTATGCCTGTATTTACAGAACAATGACCCGGAACTGGTACGCAACGAGTTGTCTCCCTATGCACCCGAGCCGACAATGGAGAATATTATAAATGTAGGTGTGCAGGTGCAGGACTTCCACCAAATTGTGGCAAAAAGCGGGAATGTAATCACTTTTAAAGAACCTATAATGCACGAAGTTGATTCTCGTTGGGGTTGGGCGATCCACAAATATCCGCATTATGAGGAAGTCGGTATAGAAGACGTGACTTTCGTAGGACATGCCACCGATGATTTTCAGCATCACAGAAACTGGGCGCATGACGGTGCTTATAAACCGATAAAGATGACACGCCTGACAAACTCGTGGATGCGCCGGGTGAACTTTATAAGTGTTAGTGAGGCCAACTCGATTACGTCTTCCGCTAACGTGTCCGCCTACGATATTAAGATAGACGGTAATCGGTCGCAAGGGTCGTCGCGGGTGTTTATCGGCAAAGTGACCGATCGTACCAACGGACCTCTAATAGATAATAGAGGCGTCATACAGCAGGGGGCAGGACAATATCATGCTTGCGGAGTCTCAAAACCGAGTATGGGTGCTGTCATTTGGCGGGTACATTGGGGATTGGATGCCTGCTTTGAGTCTCATGCCACGCAGCCGCGTGCTACGCTGATTGATAATTGTACGGGTGGATTCATGCAGTCTCGTCAGGGAGGTGATTACAACCAACTTCCCAATCACCTCGATGACCTCACTATTTGGAATATGTATTCGGAAAGATCGCGCACGGCAAGCGGTAATTCGGCTCCTGCCGGTGTATTCGACTGGTGGCGTATCGGCTTTAAAGGTTGGAAGTTCCTTCCGCCCGTTGTTGTCGGTTTTCATGGCGAACCGTTGAATTTTGTGCAGGAGCAAGTAAAACTGGACGAAAGTAATGGAACTCCGGTAGAGCCGCAGTCTCTTTACGAAGCACAGCTGGAGAAACGCCTGGGCTTTGTGCCTGCCTGGTTGAAGGCATTGAAATAAGAGGATACGAGAAATATCAACTAAAAAAAGAGAGGGGCTCGAAGGGCCTCTCTCTTTTGGGGGTAAATTGATCAAAGTCTGATTTTTATATAAATCTGTTGATAAAGGTTAGAAGAATTGTGCAGTATATTACTTTGGTTGTAATGTGACTTTATCGTTTCTCTGTTACAAATGTATGCAATTTACGCTCTCTCTCCTGTGGATAGAATGATTCAGGATTGGTATAAAATCATACAATTCTGTTATTCCGGTATATTTATTTCTCTTTTACAGATTCCAATAATTCAGCTAATTCTTTTACGATGTCAGGATGCTGTTTCGCCACATTCGTTTTCTCCGAAGGATCGGACGATAAATCGTAGAGCTGAGGCTGTTGGTCGTTGCCAAGTTCCATTTTCGTCCAGAACTCAATGGCGGGAGCATCGCTGGGCTCGATATATTTCCACTGCCCTTTTACAATGGCAAGCGTATTATTAAGATTCTGTTGGACGATGTATTCGCGACCGGTATTGTTACTGCCTAAGAACGTGTTCAGGTGTTCCTGGCTGTCGGGGGCTGCACCTTTGCGCAAAGGCTGATTCAGCAGTGAGGCGAGTGAGGCGTATACATCAATCTGTGAGAAAAGAGACTGTTGCTTGCTCGGTTTTACTTTGGCAGGCCAGCGGACAATGAATGGGATACGAGTGCCCG
>ENA-OOZQ01001281-OOZQ01001281.1-human-gut-metagenome-genome-assembly--contig:-NODE-1281-length-15877-cov-3.008848_pt1 | contig 15877 bp, 25 predicted proteins | sample MGYA00241188_ERZ501399 | MGnify/ENA primary metagenome ERZ501399 (study PRJEB25962, sample SAMEA2042658) | human gut metagenome | biome: human gut; feature: human-associated habitat; material: faeces... | reverse complement strand
GTTAATGTTGAAGGCAAGGAAGTTGAAGCTACTGAAAGCAAAACATATCATGCTGGTCAGTTGCTAGTTATTAAAGGTACAGAAGTATCTTTCTATATGCCTCCTACTGGTATTGAAGTGCTAGCTGTTGGCGAGAAAGATGGACATAGTGGAAATAATTACATTCGTGAGGCTGTAACTCTTGAGCGTCTTGAGTACGCAATTCTTAAAGACGAGGATGGCGAAAAGAGATATGTACACGGTCCTGCTGTAGTATTTCCTGAGCCTACTGAAACTTTCGTAGAGACTCCATCTGGTGGAAATATTTTCAGAGCGTTGGAGTTATCTCCTATCAGCGGTATTTATGTAAAGGTTATTGCTGAATATGATGATAAAGATAAGAAAGGTAATAAAGTACATCATCCTATCGGTGAAGAGCTGTTTATCACTGGTAATGACCAGATGATTTACTATCCTCGTCCAGAACACGCAATGATTCAGTATGATGGAAAATATATGCATCACGCTATTGCAATTCCTGAAGGCGAAGGACGTTATATCCTTAACCGTTTAACAGGTGAAATTCAGACGGTAGTTGGACCTAAGATGTATTTGCCTGACCCTCGTACAGAAGTAGTAGTTAAACGTAAGCTGACTGCTAAAGAGTGTCGTTTGATTTATCCTGGAAATAACGAAGTATTAGAATATAATGAAGCTCTATCCGAGAAATCTACACAAAAGGCTGCTCAGAGAGGTAGGGCGGATGTTACGACAGATATGCTGAACAGTGTATATGCAACTTCTAATCAGGAAGCTACGTTAGCAATCTTTGAAGCAAATGCTAATATTAGCCGCGGAGTATCTTACACTAAACCTCGCACTATCACTCTTGATACAAAGTATGATGGAGTTGTAGCTGTAGGAGTATGGACTGGATATGCTATTAATGTGGTATCTAAAACAGGTAAGAGAGAAGTTGTAGTAGGCCCTACAACCAGATTGTTAAAATATGACGAGACTCTGGAATCTATGACTTTATCTACTGGTCGCCCTAAGACTACAGATAATTTACTGGAAACCGCATATTTAAGAGTAGAGAACAATAAGATTTCTGACCTTATCAAAGTTCAAACTAAGGACTTTGTAGATGTTGAGGTTAAGGTATCTTACTGTGTCGACTTCCTTGAGGCATATAAAGATAAGTGGTTCAACGTAGAGAATTATGTAAAATATATGTGTGACCGTGAGCGTAGTCTACTCAAGAGAGAGGCTAAACAGCATGATATCGAAGATTTTTATGCAAATACCGCCGACATTGTGCGGAGAGTAGCATTAAACCTTGATGCAGAACTTAAGGAAGGTCAGAGAGCTGGACGTTTCTTCCCTGAGAACGGAATGCTTGTGCATGATGTTGAAGTTCTAAGTGTTGGCGTAGAGCGTCATATTGCTGAAATTTTGAATGACCACCAGGAAGAAATGATTGCTAAGACTCTTGAGCTGTCTGATGCAGCTAAGAAAATGCAGGTTGTATCTCAGTTAGCTGAATATGAGCGCAAAGAGCGTGAGTTAAAGCACGAAAATGAAGTTAAGGCTCTTGAATTGCAGACTGATATTGAGACTAAGAAATTAGCAGCTCAGTCAGAATTAGCAGCTAAGAAGAGAGCTGAAACTGAGGCGGCTAAGCAGGCAGAAGCTGATATGCAGGTTATTTTGGATGCAATCCAGGAATCTCAGTTAGACCGCGCTAAGAAAGAGGATGAAGTTAAAATTGCTACTGAAAAGCAGTTAGCGGAGATTGAAAAAGCAAGACAGACAGCATATGCTGAAACTGTTGCGAATATTATGAAATCAGTATCTCCTGACCTTGTTGCAGCATTGACCTCTAAGGCGAATGCATCTATGCTGGAAACTGTAACTAAGAGCATGAGTCCTTATGCTATTGCTCAGGGTGAGAGCGTTGCCGATGTAACTAACCAGTTATTACGTGGAACAACTCTCGAAGAAGTCATTGAAAATATGGCTGCCGCAAAGAGTGAGTAGTTTAAGATAAGAGAAAAGAAAGAGCAGTAGAAATATTGCTCTTTTTTTGATTTTTAATTAAAAATATGATAAAATTATTATATGAAAAAGATAAAAGAAAAAAAATTAGCTTGTGGTAGAACTGAAAAAGATTGGGCAAATTATTGTTCTAACCCAGACCGTACATGGAGAACAAATAAACTAATTTTAACTAAAGTTCAATTCTTTTGGCGTAAAGGTCCACATATAAGAATTCATTATGAAATAATATGCAAAAAATGCGGTCATACACGACAAAGCGGAAACTGTTTTGGGTGGTCAGTAATTAAAGAATTATTGACTGGAGATATTTGGTTTTAATGAAAGATTGTTCTAAATGCCCATATGGTGGGATTGATGAATTTGGAGATTCATGGTGTAATTACTTTAATATTAATCCTGTTGGAATTTGTGTGTATGATATAATTGAGAAAGAGAATAAGGAATATGTCACAGATAAAAGAGATTTGGGGCGACGGGACGAATGTAATAATTAAATTCGTTCGTGATGTTGGAGGAATTTGGTGGGCAGCAAGTGAATGGATGAGTGTAAGCTACCCATATACAGAGAAATTTTTAAAAGAAAATGGTTATAGAAAATTAAGATTGGAGGATTTTTCGTAAAATGACTTTTGAAGCATTACATCAAGAATTAATCAACTCTATGAAGAGCAAAAATCGTGTGAGAAAAGATGTTATTTCTGATATGATTACTTGTGCAAAAAATATGGCAATCGCACAAGGTTGTAAAGACAATATATCTGAAGAGATTGTAGACGCAGCAATCCTCAAATCAAAGAAAATATGTCAAGAACAAATAGATACTTGTCCTGCACAACGTCCAGATATATTAGAAGCATATAAAATTTGTATGGGATATATCGAAGAATTAGCTCCTAAAATGATGGATTATGCAACGATACAAGCTACGGTTGCCCGCATTGGAGAAGCTAATAAAAATAATACTACTTTATCAAAAGGCATGATGATGAAGGCGGCTATGGCTGAATTAAAAGGTAAGGCAGATGGTAAACTTATAAATCAGGCTGTTACTGAATATTTAAAGGAGCAAAATGAATAAAGTAGTTCAAAATATATTAAATTCTTATCATACCAAAGAAGCTCAATTAAAAGAATTATCTAAATTAGCAAAAGATATTGAATTTGCTAAAGGTGTTATAGATGGCACATATAAATATTGCAAAGAATGCGATGATTATTATTTAGCAAAGTCTTTTCTTCATGATTCTGAGAGAAAGAAAGCTCGAATTTGTGTATATGAAGATATTATAAACAGTGGCGGAAATGAGTATGTAGATGGATATGTTCATATAAAATATGAAATTTGTCCTAAAGGACATAAAAGAGAAACTGAAAGGATAGAGGAAAAGAATGACAAGATTATTTTTAATTAAAGAACCTGAAGATTGTCAGATTGTAAATGCATTTCTTGAAAATCTTGAGCGTGATGATATTGAATATGAAGTTGATTATGATTTTGAAGAAGGTATGCCTGGTATTTTAGTAACTATTGAATGGGAGGATTAAAATATGCCAGTTCATGATGAATTAGGTAAGAGAATGAAAATCTATGAAGCTGTACCTAAAACAAAATTAGTGCGGAGAATGCCTGTGGCTATCCGCATTGATGGTAAAGCTTTTCATACTTTTACAAGAGGAATGGCAAAACCATTTGATGAAGTTCTTATTAAATCTATGCAAGAAACAATGCAATATCTTTGTAAAAATATTCAAGGATGCGTTTTTGGGTACACTCAATCAGATGAAATTACTCTCATTTTGGTTGATTACAAAGAATTAAATACTTCTGCGTGGTTTGATAATAAAGTACAAAAGATTTGTAGTATTTCCGCATCTATGGCTACTATGGCGTTCAATCGTGCTTTTGTGAAGAATGTAGATGAGTGGGGACGTTTGACCTTTCCTGACTGGGATGAAGGTGGCATAAATGAAGAAGTTGATGCAGACCTTTTGAAACTCAATGATGTATATCAGAGAGCTATTGAAAAAGGTGCGATGTTTGATTCAAGATGCTTCAATATTCCAAAAGAAGAAGTAGCTAATCTTATTTATTGGCGGCAACTTGATGCTACACGCAACTCAATTCAGATGGTTGGACAAGCTAATTTTAGTCATAATGAACTCCAAGGTAAAACCTGTAATCAAATACAGGATATGTTACATGAATTACGCGGAATTAATTGGAATAATTATCCAACTACTCAAAAACGTGGAAGCTGTTGTATAAGAAATGAAAAAGAATGGATAATTGATAATGAAATTCCTATTTTTAAATGGGATGGTAGACAATATATTGAAAAATTAGTTTTTATTTAAAATAAATGGCAAGTATTATACTTGTCATTTATTTTTTTAAAAAAATATGATATAATATTTATATAAAATAAAAAGGAATAATTGAAAATGATAGCAACAATTAAATATACTGATTGCATGCAAGACCAACGCATTGTCTTTGGAGTTTTAGCTCAACTTAAAGCAAATATAATTAAAACAGATAATAAACCATATACAATATATCATAATATAACTTTATATGTAGAAGATATAGATGAAATTAATACAATTATGTCTATTCTAAATAAAAATACTACTTATGGAGTTGTATTGTTAAATTGTAGAAAACCTTTTAAAGAAAAGATAAAGGAGTTGTTTTCATATGAGCGAAAAGATTTATTTAATGGGTGATATACATGGAAGTTGGAAACCTATTCGAGATTTATATCAACGTCATCCATATACCTTTAATAACAATGAAAATACTTTAATCTTACTTGGTGATGCAGGATTAAATTTCTTTTTTAATCATCGTGATGAAGAATTAAAAAAGAAATTAGGAAAATATCCATTTACTTATTTTGTAGTACGTGGTAATCATGAAGAAAGACCAAGTATCTGTGCAGAAAAAAATCCAGATAAATGGCATCAAGAATTATTTTGGAGAGGAAAAGTTTGGGTAGAAAATGATTATCCTTACATTAAATATGCAGAAGATTTTGTATCTTTTTATTATATTCCAGCAGGAGTAGATTACGTAACACCTGAAAACCCATCAGATGATGATATTGAAGTTCAGAAATATTATAAAACTTTAGTTATTCCTGGTGCTTATTCAGTAGATAAATACAAAAGACTTGAGGCGGGTTGGAGTTGGTTCCCGCAGGAACAGTTATCTGAAAATGAACGATTAGCTGGTTTAACTTTAATAGAACAACAAGGATGGAATTGTGATTTAGTACTATCTCATACTTGCCCTGTTATATATGAACCTACTGATTTATTCCTTTCTATAGTCGACCAATCAATGGTTGAAAAAGATATGGAAAGATACCTTGGACAAATTGAGTATCAACTTGATTATAAGGCATGGCTTTGGGGACATTATCATCAATTCCGCGATTATCCACGAACTGATGAAAGATATAGAACTATGCTATTTAATGATGCAGCAGTTGATTTAAAAGATTATATGACAGGAAAGGTAGAAAAATTATGAGAAAATTTTGGTATTTAGTTTGGTTAGTCATTATCTTTGTTGGAAGTGCATGTGGAAATGCAGTTCCTATCGAAGATAAATATATAACTGGTTTTATTGTAGGCTGTTTAGCAATGGCAGCATTAAGATTAGCAAAAGATAATTAGAGGAAAACTAAAATGAGAGAGTATACAGGTAAAAAGGGGCGGAATGGCATACAAAGGAATATACAGTACTTCGTGTATGCCTAACCAAAAACCTAAAAGAGTTAGAAAAACAGAAAATAATAATTCAATGGATGAAATTAAAGTAAGTATTAATTTATTTGGAATATTTGGCGCGATTGTTACAGTTATGTCAACGCCGCTTATTATGGAATGGAAGATAGGATTATCTATTCTTTTTCTCTTGTCTTCTCTTCATATGGAGGTAAAAAAGAATGAAACCTAAATGGTTATATAGATTAGAAAGTACAGACCCTGCAAAAGGATTATGGTACAATTTGAATAATGAATTAGTTTGGACGATTGGGGAGTTAGAGAATTGTAAAACTAAAGACCTACCTATGGGTTACGATGAGCGTTATCATAAGGATGGTAGAAACTGGTTTAGCTCTTGTAGTCAGAAAGAAGACTTAACTCATTGGTATAGTCTTGAAGATGCTCAAACTCTTATTGCTCAGGGTTTTGTATTTACGAGATACCTAGCTACTGAATATGTAGAATATGAAATGGAGACTACTTTTATCAAAGAAACAACACTAGCAAGAGAAGTTATTGACATTACAGAATTATTCGAGGTATAAAATATGAGAACGAGTGAAAATTTTTTTAATTATCTTGGCAAAGTTGATATTCATGAACAAGTTGAAAATGACATTCGTATCCTTACCAAGAAAAATAAAAAAAAGAATAGTAAAGCGGCTGCGCCTAAAGTTAAAGTAGAAAAAGATACATATGAACAGGCTATGGATACCAGTAAATATGACAAGATTTTAAGCGAATTAGCAATTTAAAAGAAATTTTTACCTTTTTGATTTTTAATAAAAATTTTGATATAATATTTGTATAAGAAAAGAGGTAATAAAAAAATGATTAAATTTCCCGAAAGTAAACCAAAAAGAAAATCAGATGAAACTGAATGTTCTTTAAAAGCCGCAGTTAATGCAGGTATGGTTGCTCTTGGTCAAAGATATATGATTGAAGGTAATCCTGTTACTTGTGTTGATATTGACGGAAATAAATATATTTTTTCAATGGATGAAATCTTCAAATGTGCCCCTCATAAAGAGATTCCTTCTATTCTCAGACAGATTTATGAAACTGGTAAAATTGGAGATAAAGAGGTTTTACCAGTTAGTATGATGAAAGATATTGATTTTTTATTTGTTCCATGTGAGCGTCAAGTTTTTGGTCAAAATAAATATGGAGATGAAAAAAAAGAATTAGGTATTAAACAATTTGAATGGTATAAAAGAGGTGATATTGTAAGAGTTAAGGGTTATCGTGGCAAAGATAATAGTTATTGGGAAGATGGTGAAACCTGCGCCTGGTGGTTAGCTACTGTTTACTCTGGTAACTCTACTCACTGCTGTTATGTCGACGACGACGGGTATGCCTACTACGACTATGCGTCTAGCACCTACATTGGGGTTCCTGTGTTCCTTCAAATTACAAAAGAAACTGAAAAAGAGCCTGATTACGAATTTGATTTTTAAATAAGAAAGGAGCAATATTATGACTGAATATAATGTTGAAAAGATGTACACTTATTTAAAAGGGTATATTACTGGCGCTGGTTTTACTGAGAGTATGAAAGCTCTTGGATACGCAAAAGAAAAGCATGAAGGACAATTCAGAAAAGATGGCGTTACTCCTTATATTATTCATCCTTTGCAAATGGCTTGTTATACAGTTGCTCTTGGAGTAAAAGATGATTGTATTATTGCAACTATCTTATTACATGATGTAATTGAAGATTGTGGTGTGAATTATAGAGAGCTACCTGTTTGCGATAAGGTAAAAGATGCTGTTCGATATATGACTATTGAATATATTGAAGGAGAAGATAAACAAGTAACAAAAGCTCGATATTTTAGAAATCTTCTGCATAATAGGCGGGCTTTGGTGGTAAAAGGTCTTGACCGTTATATGAATTTGCGAACTATGGCGGGAACATTTGAAAAAGAAAGAATTGAAAAAAATGTAAAAGAAACAGCAAATATGTTACTTCCAGTTTTAAAACAGGGTAAATATAAATATCCTGAGTTAGCAGATATTCTTTATGTTCTTCGTGAAAATATTAGAAGTGTCAATGATACTCTTGCCGCGGCATATGAAATTGAAATATAAATAAATTATATTATTGATTTTTAAAAAAATAAATGTTATAATATTTATATAAACAAAAGGAAAGGAAAGATGTAGTATGTTAAATGCAAAGGGAGAAAGAGAATTAGCATATGTAGTAAAGATTGATGGCATTTCTCCTATCGCCGGAGCTGATAGAGTTGAGCTTGCTCATGTTGGCGGATGGAGAATTATGGTAAAAAAGGGTCAGTTCCAAGTTGGAGACTATGCTATCTATTTTGAAATTGATTCTAAGGTGCCAGAAAAGGAGCCGTTCATGTTTCTTGAGTCTAAGCACTTTAAAGTTAAAACTCAGAAATACTTTAAGGGAACTGTTATCTCTCAGGGTCTGCTTATGGCACTTGATGACTTTATTTTGAACTCTGAAGTTCCTTCTTGGGTTCAGAGTCTTAAGTTCCAGATTTCTAAAGGAGTAGATATTGAACATGAGGGTGTAACTGAAGTTATCAGTGTTACCTACGCGGTTGAGGAAGATAATAAAAGAAAAGCAGCTTCTATTGATAAATACAAGAAGATGGCACAGCGTCGTCCTAATATCTTTAAGAAGCCTTGGGCAAAATGGATGATGAGACATGAGTGGGGACGTAAAATTATGTTTGCCCTCTTTGGTAAAAAGAAAGATAAGAAAAACGGATGGCCGAGCTGGGTTTCTAAGACAGATGAAGAGCGTGTACAAAACATGACTTGGATTCTTGAAGATAAGTCTGAATGGATTGCAACAGAGAAAATTGATGGAACTTCTACTACTGCTACATATCGTAGAACGGGCAGAAAGAAGCACGAATTTTACATCTGCTCTCGTAATGTAGTTTTTGATAAGCCAGATAAGGGTTGTTACTATGAGACTAATGTCTATACTGAAATGGCTGAGAAGTATCATTTTGAGGACGTACTCGCAGCTTTAGTTGAGAAGTATAACCTTGAGTGGGCAACTCTCCAGGGTGAGACTTATGGTATAGGAATTCAGAAGAGAGAGTATGGTCTTAAAGAACATGACTTCGTAGGATTTAATCTTATCTTCTCTGATAGAGGTCGTTTGAACTCTGTAGAGGCTAAGGAAATTTTAGCTGAATATGATATTCCTTGGGTACCTATCGTTGACGAGCACTTCGTATTGCCTGATACTGTAGAGGAATTACTTGCGATTGCAACTGACAAGTCTGTAATTGATGGCGGAATGCGTGAGGGTCTAGTATTCAGGTCTCAGGACGGAACCCGTAGCTTTAAGGCGGTTTCCAATGAGTTTTTACTCAAGTATCATAATGGATAAGATAATGAAAAAGGAGAATAAAATAATGAAAAAGTTTTTCACTATTATGTTAATGGTATTTATGCTTGGATGTTTGGGCGGATGCTCAACAGAAGCAGAGAAGGTATCCTATAACATCTCTCAGCAAGCAGATAATTTCAATACTGTGCGACAAATTACAGTCATTAATTGCTTACAGGGTGATGTTGTCTTTCAAATGACTGGAAAAATGTCTATAAATGCCGATGTTGCGGATAATCAACTTGAAGTCACAGTTGAGGATGAGTATGGTAGATATAAGAAACATTTTATCGGATTGTCTGATAATGTTACTTATGTGGTCGAGGATATAACAGACGGCGATGTTGATAAGTATAAATACACTCTTAACTTCAATCCTAAAATGTGGATTCCTTTCAATGTAGAGACGATTGATTAAGATAAGGAGTAGGTTAAAACCTACTCCTTTATTTTTATTAAAATTTTTGTTATAATATATATATAAGAAATGAGAGAGAAAAGGAAAGAAAAATATGAAAATCTTAATTGTTGTAGATATGCAAAATGATTTCGTATCCATGGCACTGGGTACGTCGGAAGCACAGACGATTGTGCCTGCTGTAGTAAAGAAAATTGAAGAATGTAGGACGGCAAACGATGTAGTAGTCTTCACCAAAGATACTCATTATGAAAATTATATGGAAACTCTTGAAGGAAAAAAGCTCCCTGTTCCTCATTGTATCGTTGCCACAGAAGGATGGCATATTATTCCTGAAATTGAGGTTAAAGCTAATGAAGAAGTTATTTCCAAGAATACATTCGGATATGATAATTGGGTAAGAGTTCTTGACAACTGGATTGATACTATTGATGAGATTGAGATTTGCGGCTTATGTACTGATATCTGCGTAATTTCAAATGCGCTTATTTTGAGAGCTTTATATCCAAATATGCATATTACGGTTGATGCTAAGTGTTGCGCGGGTGTTACTCCTGAGAAGCATCAGGCTGCGTTGGAAGTAATGAAGAGCTGCCAGATTGATGTAATTAACGAATAAGGAGAGGAAAATATGAAATTACAAAGAATTATCACCAGCTTACTTGAAAATGATATGTATAAATTCAGTATGGGGCAGGCTATCTATCATCAGTTTTCTGACTATAAAACTACTTGGACTTTCAAATGTAGAAATACTGATGTGAAGTTCACTGCTGAAATGGTTGAAGAAATCAAAGAACAGATTAAAGCTTACTGCGGATTACGATTTACAGAAGATGAACTAACTTATCTTGAAAACATCAAGTGGATTAAGGGTAGCTATGTAGATTTTCTTCGTCTATGGCAGCCGCGTTTTGAAGATTTCGAGATTACAGCCGACGCTAAGTGCGGTTTAAGTATTGAAACAAGAGGAACATGGTTAAACACTTCTATGTATGAAATTCCTACTCTAGCTATCGTTAATGAGGTTTACTTCCGCATGAACTATGACTATGACACTCTAATTACCAGCTTCAAAGAAAGACTTGAAGAAAAGTTTGCTAATCTCAAATCTGGCAAATGGTATGTAGGTGTATTCTCTGAATTTGGTCTCCGCCGTAGATTGTCCGCGGAAGCCCAGGAACTGGTAGTTGAGAAGTTCTCTCATTTGAATGACACAGCACATTGTGCATCAAGATTTGTTGGAACTTCCAATGTGTATTTTGCTAAGAAGTTTGGTTTAACGCCTGTTGGGACAATGGCTCATGAGTGGATTATGTGCGTAGGTCAGGGGAATCACAAACATAATCCTGCATATTCTAACTGGTATGCATTAGATGCGTGGGTAAAAGAATACGGAGTGCTAAATGGAACTGCTTTGACAGATGCAATCACCACTGATTGTTTCTTAAAAGATTTTCAACTGACATACGCAACACTGTTCAGCGGTGTTCGTCATGATAGTGGTGACCCGATTGAGTGGGGCGAGAAGATGATTAAACACTATGAAAATCTTGGAATTGATGCTAAAACTAAGACTTTACTATTCAGTGATAGCTTAAATTTTGAAAGAGCAGATAAACTATTTAGACACTTTAATGGTAGAGCTAAGGTAGCTTTCGGTATTGGAACTTATTTAAGTAACGATACTATCGCAACTCCTTTAAACATTGTTATGAAAACAACTCTTTGTAACGGACAAGATGTAGCTAAGATTTCTGATACACCTGGCAAGGGAATGTGTAAAAATCCCGCATATGTAGATTACTTACAAAGATGTATAAATTGGAGAATGGAACATGAATAATATTCTGCTTATACCAGGCAGCTTCAATCCAATAACCAATGCTCATATAGAAATGGCAAAGACCGCCCAAAAGGCGGTCAATGCTAATATGGTATACTTCATTCCAGCTCATGATACCTATGTGGCAAAGAAAAAGACTTTAATTCCAGGGCATAGCCGCTGTAGATTGATTGAAGAAGCTACGCCAAAAGATATGACTTATATTCCTACAGAAGTAAATAGTTTTCTTCCAAAAAAGACATATGATACAGTTCAAGAATTAAAAGATTGCTTTGATAAGGATTATAAATTTTATAATTTTTATATATGTTTAGGAATGGATAATATATCAACTTTAACTTCTTGGTATAATTGGCAACCTCTTGTTGAAGAAAATATGTTTATTGCCTGTACAAGAGAAAATGAAAATCTTGAAGAATCTTTACAAAAAGCTGGCTTAGAAAAATATAAAAGTCATTTTCAAGAAATAGAAATTCCAAAAAACAATATTTCTTCAAGTTTAGTTAGAAGTTTATGTGAGCAAGGTAAATTTGAAGAAGTAAAAGATATTGTACCAGAAAATGTATATGAATATTTAAGGAGGTTTTATGATGTCCTCAATCGAATTTGATGCAAAGAAAACAAAAGATGAGTATGTTCAATGGATTAGAGATTGGTTTGAAAAGAATGGTAAAGATTGTGTTGCTATTATTGGCATATCTGGCGGAAAAGATTCTACTATCGCGGCTGCTCTTTGCGTAGAAGCACTTGGTAAAGATAAAGTTATTGGAATTATGATGCCACAAGGAGAGCAAAGTATTCAGACTTCAGAAGAAGTGATAAAATATCTTGGTATTAAATCTTATTTATCTAATATTAAAGATGCCGTTGAAGCAATAGATAATCATGTATTTTTAACTCTTTCCACACAAGCACAAACCAATCTGCCAGCAAGGATAAGAATGTGTACATTATATGCTTATTCCCAAACATTAAATGGACGTGTTGTAAATACTTGTAATAAAAGTGAAAATTGGGTTGGCTATTCCACTATCTTTGGAGATGCAGCAGGAGATTTTTCACCATTGCATAATCTTCTAGTAAGAGAAGTTAAAGCTATTGGTTATGAATTAGGACTTCCTGCTGAATTTATAGAAAAAGTTCCAGAAGATGGTTTATGCGGAAAGACTGATGAAGATAATTTGGGATTTAGCTATGAAACACTTGATACTTATATTGGGGATGGAATAGAACCACCAACCGCGATAAAAGAAAAAATTGACAAATTACATGAACAAAATCTCTTTAAATTACGACCTATAGCAGCTTTCCAACCGAAAAGTGCAGATTAACTTCTGCACTTTATTTTTTAAAAAAAATATGATAAAATATTTATATAAGATAAAGAGAAAGGATTTGATGAATTATGGGTACAAAAAAAGGAGAAATTACTACAAGTGAATTTTATTGCACAGCTTGTGGAAAGAGAGGTATTCCTATTGCAAGAAAACCTGGACAACAGAGAGAAGCAGGTCATTTAAAAAAGTTATTTTGTTTATATTGCGGGAAAGAAACAAATCACGCGGAAGTACGACCTTTTGGCTCTTATAGTCGAGAAGATTTTGAGGAAGAGTTTAGATTAGGACGATTTATTGATGGAAATAGAATTCCTGTTGCAGATTTAATGACTTGTAGTAAGATTCAATGTGAATATAATAAACATGGAAGATGTTGGAACTCAAATCATAGCTATAAATGTGGTCATAGGATTATAAAAGAAAATCCTAATGATGAAACTAAAAATTTATTAAATAGAGGGTGGTAAAATGAATAAATTATATATTGTAATGGGAACTCCTGGGTCTGGAAAAAGTACATGGATACAAAATCATCTTGATGAACACTCTGTATGGATATCTCGCGATGATGTTAGATTTTCTATGGTCGCGGAAGATGAAGAGTACTTCTCCAAAGAAAAACAGGTTTTTAAGGAGTATACAAGAAGAATTAACAATGCTCTGGAAAATGGTTATGATGTTTTTGCGGACGCTACACATCTGAATAAGGCATCAAGAAATAAGCTTCTTACTGCTATCAATCCTGAATTGAATGTTGAAGTTGATGTAATCTGGATTAAGACTCCGCTTGAGACTTGTATCGGACAAAATCAGAATAGAGAGGGAACTAGAAGTTTTGTTCCTGTAAGTGCAATCCGTCGTATGTTTTATCAGATTGAGATGCCTGAATTTGAGGAAGGAATTAAGAAAATTTTTATTGTAGAACCTAATAAACCTATTGAAGTAAAGGAGGAAATATAATGGATAGGACAATTTGGCTAACAAGTGATACTCACTTTAACCATGACAAAGATTTCATTTGGAAACCGCGTGGTTTTCAGAATGTACAGGATATGAATGAAGCAATCCTCACTAAGTGGAATGAAACTGTTAAGGACGGAGATATTGTTTATCATCTTGGCGATGTAATGTTGGGAGCGGACCTTCAGGCGGGACTCCGCTTAGTTAATAAATTAAAAGGTGAAAAATATCTTGCTTTTGGTAATCATGATACTGATGCTAGACTTAAGGCATACGCAACTAATCACTTTTTCAAGGATATTCAAATGGGATACCGAATTAAGATGGGTAAACACACTTTCGTATGTACTCACTATCCGACTATCACAGCTAACGGAAATGATAACCGCGTACTTGGACTGTATGGTCACACTCATCAGCAAACAAATTTCTTTTCTGATGAATCAGGGATCCGCACTTATATGTATCATGTTGGTGTAGATTCTCATGATTGTAGTCCAGTAAACCTTGAAGACCTTATAGTAGAAATAAAGAAGTTAGGAGACGAATAAATGTATAATTATAACAAAAATGATGATACAGTAGTCGCACTTGGATGCTTTGGAGTGATTGCTCTTGCAATTCTTCTTATTCTGGTGTCCCCATTCATTGGATTCTGTTGCGGTTGGATAACAGGATGGATAATTAAAGTAACTTTTGGTGACACAATGATTCAAGGCTTAGGATTACTTGGTTTTAATATTGCAAAAGAGTCTTTGCCTCTTATGTGCGGAACTCTTGGTGTAATTGGTAGCTTCTTTAAGAATACCACAGTCAATCATAAAAACGATTAATATGTAGACCTTGCTAAAGCAAGGTCTATTTTATTTTTAATAAAAAATATGTTATAATTATATAAATAGGGTAAAAATAGTTAATCAATATGTCCTATTTTTTAAATTCAAATGAACAGAATAAGAAAGGAAGTAAAATATATGATTTTTTATGACACTTGTGCTCTGTTGAATAAATTACATGGGGCATTTAATGAACGTTTTGAAGTAAGTACAATTACATTTAGAGAATTGGAAAATATCAAAACCTCTGCTAATAAAGACCCAGAAATAAAATTTCGTGCTCGAAGATTATTGCATCTTTTAGATGAGCATGAAGGAGAATATGATATTATTACTTATCTCCAAGACTGGGATGAAGATATTAAAAATTCAGCTATTCTTCCTATAACAGATGATAGTAGAATTATTATGAGTGCATTAAAAAGCAATTCTAATGATAATCCTATTACTTTTGTAACTGAAGATTTATGTTGCAAACATTTAGCTAGTTTAATGGGATTAAAAGTTGAATATATTAAATTAACTGAGCAAAATTATTCTGGATATAGAGTAGTAACTTGTGATACAGAAGAAAAAATTGCACAAATTTATTCAGATTTATTTAATCCTGCTATTGATTGGGATATAAATATTAATGAATACCTTCTAATTAAAAATAAAGAAGGAGAAATCATTGATAAATATAAATATACAGAAGATGGTTTTAAGCAAGTGCCATTTATTGCTTTCAATAGCAAAATGTTTGGAAAAATAAAACCAAAAGATGCTTATCAAACAATAGCAATGGATAGTTTACATAATAACAAGATAACTATGATTCGCGGATGCGCAGGTACAGGAAAATCATATCTAGCTATAGGATACTTATTTTCTTTATTAGAAAAAGGAGATATTGATAAAATAATTATTTTTTGTAATACTGTAGCAACTTCTGGTTCAGCTAAATTAGGATATTATCCAGGTTCCCGCACAGAAAAATTACTTGATTCTCAAATAGGTAACTTCTTATCAAGTAAGCTTGGTGATAGAGCTGAAGTAGAACGTTTAATATATGAAGGTAAAATAGATTTATTACCAATGTCTGATATTCGTGGATATGATACTACAGGTTTAAAAGCAGGTATCTACATTACTGAAGCACAAAATTTAGACATTGAACTAATGAGATTAGCTCTTCAAAGAATTGGAGAAGATTCAATTTGTATCTTAGATGGAGATAGTGATGCTCAAGTTGATTTATCAATATATGCTGGTAATAATAATGGTATGAGACGAGTATCAGAAATC
>ENA-OOZQ01001272-OOZQ01001272.1-human-gut-metagenome-genome-assembly--contig:-NODE-1272-length-15982-cov-14.312614_pt1 | contig 15982 bp, 26 predicted proteins | sample MGYA00241188_ERZ501399 | MGnify/ENA primary metagenome ERZ501399 (study PRJEB25962, sample SAMEA2042658) | human gut metagenome | biome: human gut; feature: human-associated habitat; material: faeces... | reverse complement strand
CGCTTTAGGCGGTCGCCTTGACCAGCTTCACGATGGCTTCGCCGATAGCGGGCGCGCAATCGAAGATCGCGATACCGCTATATTTGTAGCTGTTCGTGTCGATGTCGTAGGCGCTCTTCACGCCGATATTTTCGGCAAGGTTCGCGCAAACCTTCTTGAAGTCGCCCAAGAAGGCTTCGTGATCCGCGACGTAATCGGACAGAAGAACGGGATAGCCGTACACGAAGTACGCGTTGTTCTGAACGGTTACAATGTGGTTCTTGCTGTTGTCCTGCAACGGCATAAAGTCGGTGAACAAGGTTTTCTTGTTCATAACGAACTTGCCGTTACGGTCATAGCCGGAAGGCAGAAGCCCGATCAACGTCTGCACGTTTGCGGCGGTAAGCGCGCCCGTCTTTGCAACGGTAACGCTGTTGGTCGCGCTCCAAGTGTTCGCGTTTTCAATGCCCTTCGGCTGGGAAGAACCCGTGCCGTTGATAAGCAAATCTTCGACTTTGCGGGCGATAGCTTCCGCCAGCATATTGACGATCCAGCTTTCAAACGCGGTAATGCTCATAGTCATTACAGTATCGGAAATCTGAACCAGCTTGACGATCTCATAACCGGAAAGGGAAACGGTGGTCAGCGTGTCAGCGGCGGCGGTAATGCTTGCGTTCTCGGTGTGGATCGCGGCGGCGTTGTTCGTGCCTTCGATCGCGAACTTTACAGCGCCCTTGACGTGCAGAAGGGTAACTTCATTCAGCATAGGCGCAAGCGTCTTTACCTTGCTGATAATCTCGTTCGCGGTCTGCGTCGGGATAACCTCCGCACCCGCGCCGCTGGCGTTGCTGAATGCGCGCTTCTCTGCGTCGTTCAGCGGAAGGCGGCGAATGTTTTTCAGCCACGCGGAACGATATTCGGGCGTACCGAAGGGATCATCGGGCGCGGCGTTGTCGTCGCCGTTGTTCTGCTGGAAGGAACGGGAAACAATGCCCGCACCCTTCGCGATATTGTCAAGAATGCCGTTGCGCTTCTCTGCGGCGGCAATCAGTCCGGCGCGCTCTTCGGTAAGCTGTGCGGTTTCCTGCTCCAGCGCGTTGATTTCCTCGGCGGTCATGCTCTCGCCACGGGCTTCAATGTCCTGCTTGATAGCCGCAAGACGGGCTTCAATCTCTTTAATTCTCATTGTGTTAAACCTCCATCATAAGTTTGATTTTTAGGATTTGTGCCTTCCGCGCTAACGCCTCCCGCTTCTCTGCTTCGATCACTCCGTCGAAGTAGGAACGCGCGGAAATATCGGTATCGGCGTTCGCCGGATAACTCACGGCGGAAACGTCGTAAACCTTCTTGATCTTCAAGATCGTTCTTGTGTGCGTGTCTTTGTTATATGCGTCCTCGGATACCGTGAACGCCCACGACATTTTGCAAATTAAGCCCGCGTCAATGCTTGCATATAGGCGCTTTGCTTCTTCCGTAAGGCTCAAATTTGCCGCAATAAACAAGCCGCTTTCCTGCGGCTCTAAAAGCAGGGAAGGCGGCTTGTTCTTTGCCATCTTGTTTCGGGCGAAAACCATACCCGAATGATCGAATTGCATAATAACGTCGGATAAGTCCGCGCCGACAAGCGCGTTCCGGTCGATCACTTCGCAATATTTGATCCCGCCGTATTCGTACATAACATACGGTTTATCAAACGTTGTCGCGAAGCCTTCAACGTAAAAATCGGTGTCAAACCTCTTTTCCGTCGTCCCCTGCGGGATCATCAACGGCTGGAACATTTGTCGGTACTCCCGTTCCTTCACTACCGGCATTTGGTGTAACCTCCTTTCCCAATTCTGAAACTTCCGCGTATTCCTTGCGGATATAATATTTCTCGCCGCCCTCAACGTGTGCCATGTTCCAAACGTCCATAACGCCGTTGCGGTTCAGCAAGCCGCGGTCAAATAACTGTGTGCTGATATTCAGCTTCGTTTGATTGCTTGCGTATTGTAAGCGGTTCGCGGTAAACGTGATCGCGTTCCCGAAGGACAATTCCCGCGCCGTGTACGTCATATTCGACATAACAAGCGAAAGCTGGATCGCGAAAGGTTCGATCTTGCCTTCGTAATACGCGTTCCATTCGTCCTCCGTGTATTTGTTTTGCAGAATGCCCGCATTCGTGCCGAAGTAGTTAAACACGTTTTCGTTGATCTGCGCCATCTGCGCGGCGTTGACCGTGAACGGCTTGCTTTCGATCGGCTTCACGTCAGCAAACTTCGCGTCGTAGATCACCATTCCCGATTGATTTTCCGCCGAAAGGTTATCCGCCGTGAAGCGCTTGCGCTCCTTCGTGATGTCCTCCGGCTTCAACATATTTGCAACCTTCGCCAAGAAGCGAATAGAAGCCGAATTTTTAACGCCGTTGATAATGCCTTGATTTTGTGTATGGATCAACTGCATTGTAGGGCGAAGCGCGGCGTTACTCTCTCCGAAGAAATCGTCGGTATATTGAAACTGCGTCATTACGCCGACGCGTTCAAACTCGATCGCGGCTTTCTGCCCGCTCCCGAACGTATAACGCAAAAACGGCGCGCCGTTGTACTCGACAACTTCGCACCGTTGAGGAAGCAGGGGATAATACCCGATCAGTCCGCCGAATTCATCTTCGATCGGAACAATGAAGCAAGTATTATTCACCGAAAGGATCGTCGCGATCCTGTAAATGAACTTCGATGTATCCATGAACGGATTAGGCTTGAACTGCAACGTCCGTTCAAGGTTCTTTTGCGCCGTGCCGCTGATCTCCGGTTTCAGCTTTGAAGCGAAGGACGCGAACGAATGTATCGCCGCGCGTGTAAGCTCCATTTCGTAAATACTTTCCGGCGCGTTGCTGAAAACGGGCGTGTACCCGTTTAGCATTTTGAAATAGCCTTCCGCCTTCAAGTCGGCTTTCGGCTTCCGGAAGATAGTTTCAAAAACTCCCATGTTTTTATCACCCCGCATTTTTGAGCATTTCGCCGATTTCGTTATAATATTTCTGCCGCACGGTCAGCGCGTCGATCACGGAAACGAAGCCGTCAATTCTCGCCCGCTGTTCGATCTTCACGGGACGGAACTTCCGCGTTTCCATGTTGTGCTTCAATGCGACGTTGAGGAAGTGCGCCTTCAACAAGTTATTGTCGGCAATTTTGAAATTGCCGTCCTTGATAACGCCTTCAAACTCGCGGATCACGGGCGCAAGGTTTTCACCCTGCCACACGTCGTCCGTCTGCCAGCCCGCGTTCTTCAAGTCGTCGATCAGATATTGCGCGGAATAGCGGTCGTACCCGATCTTCAAGATATATATTCCGTACTGATCCCGAAGCATAGAAAACCATTCGTAAACGTCGCGGTAATCGACGTGGTTTTCGCCGGATAGCTTGACGATCCCTTGCTTTACGAATATGTCATACGGTACGCCGTCGATCGCTTGTGCTGTTTCAAGCCGGTTCGCTGGCATAAAGAATTGTGCGAAGGCATATAGAACGCCGTCCCGCTCGATCACGACGGAAGCGGCGGTCAAGTCCGTTGTCTGTGAAAGGTCTATGCCGCCCACGGCGTAACTGTCCTTGAAATCCTCCAGCTTCGCGTGAATTCCTGCGCCGTCAACAACGACGTAATCAAGCCACGCGACGGAAGAATTCTGCTTGATATTGCAATACTTCGTAAGGAATTCAGCCCGCTTCGACATACTCATTTCGGCGACGGCGATTTCCTCTTTGAAGAAGTCCGGCGAAACGGAAACGCCCATATTCGGATTTGCTTTTTTAAGCTCTTCAAGGTCGTTCCATTTCTCCACGTCGTCGATCATGTAAAGCAGGGGAAGAAGGCGGCGTTCCTTGCTTCCGCCCTTCAAAAACGCGGTCGATCTCTTCATCAATTCGTCGAAGATACCGTCGTTTTCGTAACCCGCCGTTGAGATTGAAAGGATCATCGGCTGGCGGCGCGCGCCAAGCGCGGATTTCATAACTTCGTACTGCTTCAAGCCGCCGTCGCCGCGCCACGACGCGACTTCATCGTTCACGACTAAATGCGGATTGAAGCCGTCGGATTTCTTCGCGTTGAACGCAAGCGGCTTGATCGCGGTATTGCTTTCTTCGATGTAAATATCGGAACGGCGCTTCTTCGATAGGTCGGAAAGCTCCGGTTCTTTTTTAATCATCTGATAGAAGTTATCGTAAACGATGTTTGCTTGCTCCAGCTTCGGTGCAAGGCAATATATTTTCGCGCCGTATTCGCCGTCAAGATACGCCATATAAGCAATGACGGCGGACGCAAAAAGCGTTTTGCCGTTCTTGCGCCCGATCACAATAAACACTTCGCGAAAGACGCGCGTTCCGTCCTCTTCGACGATCCCGAACATAACGGAAACGGCGGCTTTCTGCCACAACTCCAGCTTCAAAAGGTCTGTGCGCCCTTCGCAATGATGGCAAAAGTTTTCGATAAACCGAATTGCCTTGTTTGCCTTCTTCGCGTTGAAGGTGAAAAGCCCTTCTTGAAGCCCCTTCACGATGTATTCATACAGAAGGCGAACCCACTTGCCGACGGTTATATTTCCGGAAGAAATGCCGTCGTAATACTCGTAAATGTAATTTGAAAAGGGCATTTTTATTCGTCCCGTAACGCCTGTAAACGGCTTTCCTTTTTCTTCTCCGGCGGTACAAGATCGCAAAGCTGTTTGATAATTGCGGCGTGATTTTTTGTCATGGCGATATGTGTTTTCACCGCGTCGCTTTGCTTCGTCCCGCTCTGATTTGCGCCGTTTTGGTATTCGACGGTGTAGCCCTCTTCGTTGATGATCTCTTGCAATTCTTCAAGGGATACCGCCATGAACGCCGCGTTCTTGATAAGGCTTTCGACGGTCTGCAACTTGTTTTTATCCAAGTCTTTGAAAATGCGCTTCAATCGGGAAAACTCCCGCTTGATCTTTTCTTCTTTCGTCAAGTCCTTCTTTGTCGCCATAAATATCACCCCCTTTTCCGGTCAACCCACACCCCCTTAAACGCGTACACCCGTTATGCGCGCGCCTGCGGAGTATTTTTAATCTCCCGCCCTCGGTGTCGAACCCTCCCTAAACTTTGAGCGAATAGGGGGGGATATGAGGTTTCCCGCTTCGTCGAATGCGTACCGTTTTTTCTTGTCGTTCCGGTGGTGTTCTTTGTTGTGGCAATCTTGGCAAAGCGCTTCGAGATTATCCCATGAAAGCGCTATGTATGGATCGTTGATATTCTGCTTCGTCAAGTATGTTTTGTGATGTGCGATCTTCGCGGTTACTGGATCGTCCGGCGTTGAACAGCGTTCGCACAAGTAGCCCTTCGACTTCAAGAAGCTGTCGCGGCATGAACGCCAAGCGTCCGAATTGTAGAACCTTTCCGCCCACGGCTTCATGCGGTTATCCTCCTTCCTGTGGAAAAGTCTGTGCAAAAGAGCAAAAGAAAAAGCCTTCCGCGTATCACGCAAAAGGCTTTATCCCGCGCTATTCAATTCGCAATAATTCAGCGTAATTATTATATCACGCGTAAGCGTCGCGGACAAGGTGCATTGTTTGGTCGCGTTTTGGTCATTTGTCAACGGCTTTCCGGTATGTCGCCGCTGATACCGCCGCCGGAATGCCGAATACGCATACCGCCATATCATTGACAATCTTGTTCCGCCAGCGGCGCGCCGTCTTTATCTCTTTGAGAATGCCCGCGTCGGAAAGCTCTTCCGCGATCTCTTCCCACGTCGCCGTTCCGCCCTCTCGCGGATTGCCGTTGATGTCCTCGCCGAAATAGTAAAGCCGGATCACAACGAATTCTTTATGCCCCTCGAAAAGAGAAATAGCGCGTGTCAAGCTGTCAAAGCCGGATTTCGTTTCTTTGAACTGCTTTTGTTTTTCCTCTCGCATTTCCTCGACGATCTCCGCTTCCGTCTTGCGCTGAATAAAGCCTTTTGCCTGTGGTGTCGTTGAAAACGTCTTTCGTCCCGCGTGATACTCAACTTCGCAATACGCTTCTTCATCGGCTACAAGCGCCGCCAGCTTCTTGTAGTTATACAGCAATGTTTCCATTGCCTTGAAGTAATTTACGTACCCCGTGTTCTGTGTGTATGCTTCCGCCGCCCCTGCGCGCGCGGCTTCAAATACGGCTTCCCGCAACTCTTCGGAAAGCTCTGTTTGCTTTTTAGTCATGTGTGCCACCTCCGGTTAGATATTCGATAATTGTTCCCGCCGCCTGTTCCCAGCCGTAGCAAAGCGCGGCTTTGTAGCCCTGCGCCGAAATAGCGTCCAGCCACTCCGATTGATGATCGCTTGTCCTGCCGCCGCGTTGCCGTTTAAGCTCTATGTAAAGCCCGTGATATTGCCCGCGCGCGACTGGCAAGCATAGATCGGGAACGCCCGCTTTCACGCCCTCCGCCCGAAGCCGTCCCGCTTCCACCTTGTGTCTGCTCCCGCCGTTCGGGACGTGATAAAGCAAATTCAATTCGGGATATTTCCCGCTTTGCATAGCCGCCCACGAAAACAGCGTCATTTGCTCTTGCGCTTCCGTCGGAACGGGAAGTTTATTCGCCCGCATTTCGTGATCCCTCCGTTTTCTTTGCGTAGCCAAGCGCCTTTAATCCGCCGCCGCAATATTTGCAAGTGTTACCGTCTGCGCGTGTTGCCGGAAAGACGTTGAATTTTCCGCATACGAAGCATTGAAAAGCGATCTTGTCGGTTTTCTCTGTCGTGTATTCGTATTTGTTCGTTTCTTCTTGCGCCTTCTCCCAATCAGCGAAGAAGAAAAACGGCTTGTTCTGCGCCATTGCTTCGCCGAATTCATATTTCGCGCCTTTGCTCTCTTTCCAGTCCGGAAGAAAACAGACTTCGGCGCACTCTGCAAGCATAGCGCCGGACATACGCATATAGGCTTCCCACGTGAAGCCCTCCGCCGGAAGAAGCGCCGGATTTACGACGATGAAGCCGCCTTCCTCCAGCTTCTTTTGCGCGTTGTAAAACTTCGTGAAATAATACGGATCGCCCGTGATCTTTCCGGCAAGATATAGCGTCCTTTTTTCCTGCATTGTGTTTCCTCCCTTCATTTCGTAAAAAGCGTTGCTTGCGCTTTCCGTTCTTCCTGCTCCAAGAGATCAAAAAGCCGGATTTGTGCTTGTTCCTGTTCCAGCCGTTCATTTGCCGCGCGGCAATAATCTTCGTCAATCTCGAAGCCGACGAAATCCAGCCCGCCTTGACGATAGCAAGCGATCAAGGAACTTCCGCTTCCGGCGTGTGTGTCCAATATCTTCATACCTTTTCGGGCGAAGAGGGAAAGAACCCACGAATACAGCTTCACGGGCTTTTGCGTCGGGTGAATTGTCCCGTCGTTCAGCAATTCAACGCGATTGCAGACAAAAACGCGCGTCGGCGTGTCGAAGCTGGTATACGCTAATTCGCAATCGCTCATTGTCAAGCCGTGTTGCCCCTTGTCCCATACAAGCCAGCCTTTATGTCCTTGTTCAAGATACGGAACGAAGTAATTTCCGCCCCATATCACTTGTGCTTTTGAAACGCGTTCCAATTCGCGGAAGTATTCGGGCGGGGGAATAGCCTTGTCCCAGCTTTTCCGGATATGCTCTTTTCGGTTATGTTTCGGATTGCCGCATACGCGCTTCTTCTGTCCGTCTATGCCGATACCGTAAGGCGGATCAACGATCGCAAGATCGAAGAAGCCGTCCGGAAACTCTTTCATTCCCTGCATACAGTCCATGTTATACAGCTTGTTCAATTCAAGCATACGTTGTTCACCTTCTTTCTTTTTCTCCCCCCCTCCGCCCCCCGCTGGGGGGGAACGGGCTTAAAGGAATAAATCTATCGGCGATCCGGCGGGCTTCCTCGATCCGTTTTCTGAACCGATCCTTCACGATTGATTTTATATCCCCGCCGCCTTCCCGCTTTTATCACTCCCGCGCTTTCATTATCAAGGGCAAGCGGCTTCGCCGTGCTTCGCACCCTTGACAATGCGCGCGTTCGTGATCTCTGAAAAGCGGGCGACGGGGAATAAATAAAATCAATCTTCCGGAAGGAAAAGCGCTGGTCGTAAAACTTTACACATTTACAAGGCTTTTTATTGCGCCCCTTCGGGCGTTCCCGCTATTCGCGTTTCTTCCGGCGTTTCGGTTTCTCCGGTTCGCGTACATATTTATAATATATGTAGCCCCACTTTGTCGCGCGGGCTTCCACCAGCTTGTAACCCTTCGGCGCGATCGGTGCTTTCTTTTCCGTATACGTCCGAAGTGCAAGCGTCGGCGCTTCCTTCTCCGGCTGGCGAAGATTGCGCGTCGCCTTCCAACGGTGTCCGCCCTGTTCCGGTGTCCAATGGTTGAAGAGGTAATCCGCAAGCCCCGTGTAATCCTGCCCGTAGTCAACGCCGTTATAATAATTGTGTTCGCGCAAGTGCCGAATATGGATTACTGATCCGTCGTTCCACTTGCCGCTGATCGTTTCTTCCGGTATGCCGTCCGAAATCATGTGAAAATGAATTCGGTTCGTAGACTTGCCGCGCCCCATGTAAATAATGATCTTCGCGTCGGGACAAGCCCTTTGAAGCCGCCGGAAGTAATTGTCGCGTATTCTGCGCGCTTCGCTGAATGTATGAACTTCGCTGTCGTCGTCGAACGTCAGCGTACTATATAAGGAAAGCGGCGAAAAGTTTTCATTAACCAGCCGCTGGTGTTTCCGCTTTGATATGCCGATCCGGTGTTGCGCGCGCTCTTCGTCGTCCTCGAAGCGCGGTCGCGGTTCAGCTTTTTTGATGTTCGCTCGATCGGATACGGTGTAAACCTCTTGTTCACATACAACGCCCGAAAAAATACGTCTTTTAACCCTCTGCATAATCCCGCCGCCCTTCCTTGACAAAAGCGCCGTAAAATGCTATAATTTCAGTATTGAATAGCTCCTTTTACAGCTATGTACGAGGAAAAGAGAACGTCCGGAACGTCGCAACCGGACGTTCTCTTTTTTGTTTTGTCAGCCGTTATTAAATCCTGCGCCCTGCTCGAAGTCGGCGCACCGTTCTTCTTCACAAGGCTTGAAGCGCATTCCGTCCGCGCACCCGACGCAAGGGAACGGGCGTACCCCGTCCGGAAGCGCACCTTCGCGTAAGTGAACGCATTGTTCCAGCTTCGCGCATTGATCGCACCAGCACTTCCGGCAATCGCCGATCAGCGTTTTTTCAACCGGACGTTTCAAGCCCTCTTCGGCTTCCTGCGCGTCGTGTTCTTCCTGCATTTCCCGCGCCGCCTGTTCGATCGTGTAATCTTCAACGCCGTTCATAATACCCCGAAAGAAGGGCGCGAACGCGTAGCCGATCCCCAGCCCTGCGCGCAAAAGCATTTCTTCGTCGATCTTAATATCTGCCATTGTTCCCGCCGCCCCTCCGAAGCGCTCTGAAAAGCACGTTCAAAACGATGTAGACGATCACAACGGAAGCGGCGACGCAAGCAACGCCGCAAAGCATATAAAAGGCGTTCACCATGAATTGATACATTGTCATTCGTCAGCCCTCCCGAAAACCTCTTCCGCGTCGATGTCCCACGCGGCGGCAATATGCTTCATCATATCGACGGCTTCGGCGCGCTTCTTCTGTTCCTCTGCGTTCTCGCCGTTTAAGTACGATACCAAGATTTCAGATTTGAGATTACAAAGCGGGCGAACGCCAACGCCGCCGTTGAACGCGAAGTCGCCGCTCAAAGAGCCGTCCGAATTGACGTAGCGGACGAGAGAATTTATCGGGCTGTCCGGTGTAGCCGTCCACCACCAACGATCCGGAAGTGCCGGAATGTTGCCGCGCAAAAGGCGGTATTCCTCGCAAGTGATAAGCCCGATCCGGACGCGATCGCCGCCGTAATTTTTCAAGCCGGCGGCGGCGGTCAAGTCGATGTTGAAATACTCGAACATTTCTTCCGGCGCGCCCGCCTTAATCAGACGGCGCAAGAATTCGCCGTTCAGATAGGCGCGAAGGGAAGAAGCGGCAAAGTCGTTCTTGTTCCCTTCATCGAAGGCGCGTTCCTCGACGCAATCGGAAGTAATGCACTTCACCCAATCCGCGCCCGTCTGAATGACCGTCCAAGCGATCCCGCCCATTGTGAATTCCTGTTTCGGCTCGAAGCCGTGTTTGTTCTCTTTCATATTGAATAGCTCCTTTCCTGCGGCGCTGTCTGCGCCCGCTCGTTGAATAAGTCTGTTGATATACCAAACCGCCTTTTGCAAGTCCTCTTCACCGTTTTTCAGCTTCCAGCGCCACAAATACTTGATCGCGTTCGCTGTGCAAAAGGCTTCGATACCTTGAAGCCCGCTTGTCGCGGCTTCCAGCGCGTCGATACACTCAATCCCGCCCGCGTTATAGTGCGGCGGGTGGTTCACCCGCTCCGCCATGATTAACACTTCTTGCCGCCGTGCCGATACGGGCGGCTTTTGTTGTATTCGTGCTTTACCTCCAGCACGTTTTCAATGTCAATTCCGGCATACGCGCAATAATCAAGAACGCGAATAATCACGTCGGCAAGCTCTGCCGCGATCCCTTCGGGCTTCTTGCTCTGCGCGGAACAACGGGCGTTCGGATTTTCCGGATCGTAAGGGCGGCTTCCGCAATGCGCGCTTCCGTCCTCTTCGCAACAAACCCCGCCAGCGTTGCAAGGGAAATAAAGAAGCGGCTTCCCGTCGCGGTATTCCTCCAGCGCTTCGGATACCTCCGAATGAATAAGCGCCACGATCTCCGGAAACGTTCTTTCGCCTTCCCACCAGCCGTGTTCAACGGCGTTCTTGTGAACCTCTGCCGCAAACTCGTTAATTGTCATTGTCTTTACCCTCTCTTTCAATCGGTTTCTTTTGCAAAAGCGCAATCTTCGCAACGTTCGACAGTTTCGTTCGGATTATCAAGCGGGCATTCCCAGCCGCTTTCAACGTCCTGTTCCGTAAGCCCGCAAGCGTATTTCTGCGAATTCTTCGCTTCGATTTCCTCTGCGCGGCATTCGCACTTTTCGCCGCTGTCAAGATGTGCGCCGCAAAGCGGGCATTCCTTATAAGGTGTTGCCATGTCTTTCTCCTTCCTAATAATTAGCCGCCGGAAGCCGTCGGCGCATAACGTCAAGCCGTGTTCCTTCACGTACTCCCGCCGCCGTGCGGCTTCTGCCGCTTCTCAGCCGCAAGAAGCGCATTCCGAATGTTTGCATTTCTGCGTTTTCTCCGGATCAATGCCCAGCAAGCACTTCAAGGGCGGCTTTTCCTGTCGGTTATTCATTCTTCACCCGCTTTCCGCACGAAGGGCAATAATTGAGCGGGTAGCCCTTGCCGTCCTTCATGTAATCCGTTGTCCGTCCGCATTTGCGCCCGTTTACTACTGCGTAGGAAACAAGCGCGGCGCGCTTCGCAAGCCGCCATGTAATCAACTTCGCGTTCGGTTCTTCCGCCGCCGTGTCGTCGATCGGATATTCGCAAATAAGCACGGTGTTTCCGAACGGGCGACGCGCCGGACGCTCCTTCATAAACTCTTTGTTGCCTTCCTTGCACTTGATAATTTCAAGCGCCTTCGGGAACTGCCAGCCGCTTTTGTTGTCCTTCATTGTGTGTCCCTCCCTTAATCTGTGTACGGGCTTTCAAGCGTCCAGCCGAAGCAATCCGTACTTTTCCATTCCGTCGTGAAGTGATTGCGCCGCCCGTCGCCCGTGAAGAAGCAGTATTCCGCCGGAAGCACCCGCCCGACGTTTTCTTCGCCGTCCCGCTCCGCGCGGTATCGTGTCAGCACGTCCGCCGCAAGAAGGGCGAATTCCTCTTTCACGGGATATTCGGGATCGTAGCCGCTGAACTGATAGGGCGCTTCGATAACCTCCAGCACCGTGTCGGGGAAGCGCGGATCGTCAACGCGGTTCAGAACGCACCATACAACCGCCGCTTGCTCCGTCGTAGAAGGAACGATCCCCGCTTCGCCGTAGATCAGCTTTGCAAGGGCTTCAACCTCCGCCGCGTTCGGCACATATTCCGCCGCCGTCCCGCTCGAAGGAAGAAGAACGGCGGGGGGGGGGGGCGGTCGGCTGGTGTACCTCTTCAAGCGTTCCGGCGGTCGTGTCCTTCGGCTTGTCCGCCGCACCGCTCCCGCTCCACGGCATAAGTGCCGCAAGAAGGGCGGCAACGGTCAGCAATGCAACCGTAAGGGCGACGCGACGGCGAAGCATTGCCCGCCGCCGTCGTTGTGCCTGTATCCGCCGGGGCTTGTGTGTGCTGGCTGTCTGCTCGACTATGTAACCGCAAGGCACTTCGCAAATAAACTTCCCGTCCGCGTCTTGCAGGACGGCAAGCGCCCCGCGCGCCCGATCCGCCGTCATTGTTCCACCTCCGCCGCCGGAAGGGAAAGCCACCATTCCGGATTGTTCCGGAACTGTTCATTCGCGCAAGCGTCGCAATTCTCCGCCGTGCAGGAAGAGCAATAACGCTTCTGAAAAGCCGCGTCCCACGGTGCTTCTATGACCGGAAGGGAACGAAGGAAGCCCGCCAGCGTGGGCTTGTCCTTCGTGATAGCGTCAAATACCGAAGTGAACTGCCGAACGTTCAAAACTTCGTCGCCGATAATGCACCCGTTCGCGATCCGCTCTTTGATGAACTCGACGCACGGCATTTCCTCCGAAACGCGAAGATCATTGAACCGCGCTTGCACTTCGTCGAAGCTGTCGAAGGTAACGGCGTTTGCGACGGACGCTTCGCCGTCGTATTCCCATAAACGGATTTTGTATCGTGTTGTACTCATTCCGAATAGCTCCTTTCCCGCGTTACTCTTCAATGCCGATGTAAAGCACGTTTTCATCGGCGCGAAGCTCCGTGATCTTGCAATATGCGTATTTGTTCATTTCGTCGTGCGCGAAGTGCTTATACAAGCCCCTGTAAATGTCCCGCTTCTGATAGCCGCATTCCCGAACGTAGATATGCACGTTCGTAAATCCGCTAATTACGTAGCCGATCGTTTGAAGCGCCACGTTGTTTGCGATCCTCTTCATTTTCATATTGAATAGCTCCTTTCGTATTTCAGCAATTCGCGCCGCGTCGGTTTCCTCTGCGCCGGAAATTCTCTTGCACCGTCGCTTGTGCAAGATCGGCGCTGTACTTCGGGCGGGCGTAGCCGTCAAACTCTCCCGTATAGCCACGCTTCAACTCTTCGTAGATAGCGGCGGCGCTCCTTTTCAGACTGGCGGCAATGTCAACAACGCGTTCACCCTCTGCATACATTCTTTCGATCTCGCGGCGCTGTTCCAGCGTCAAATAACTGTATCCGTTCAATGTTTTAACCTCCTTCCGCCTGCCTTCGGATAAAAAAATAATGCAGGAAAAACCGTAACGGTTTCTTCTGCATTTAATGATACTCTCAACAAGCGCAAAAGTCAAGAGTAAAAGCAGAAAAAAACTAAAATATTTTTTCAGAAGGCTTCAAGCGGCTTCGGCGACGTATCTTTCAAAGAGCGATCCGGACGTTTCAAAGCCTAAAATCTCGCGCGGGTAATTGTTGATCCACGTTTCGACGCGCTGAATATATGCGGCGGTTACTTTCCGGAAGTCTGTTCCTTTCGGCAAGAACCGCCGTATCATTTTGTTTATGTTCTCATTCGTGCCGCGTTCGTATGCGCTGTACGGGTGGCAATAGTAAACCTTCGTGCGCTTCCGGTCTTTGCCGTAGACGGATTTTTCAATTCCGGCGCAATCCATGAATTCCGATCCGTTGTCAAACGTAATGCTTTTGAATATCTGTGAAAACTTCTTCCCGAAGCGTCGTTCTAACTTGTTCAGCGCCGCCACGACGCTGGCGGCGGTCTGATCCGGCATTTTGATAATAATTTCGTTCCGCGTCAAGCGCTCCGAAAGAACGAACAAGGTTTCCTTCGTCCGCTTCTTCCCGCATACGCAATCGCCTTCCCAATGTCCGAAGGTCTGCCGATCGTTGATTTCCTGCGGGCGTTCTTCTATGCTTTCGCCCTGCGGCGCGCGGGCGGCTTTCTTCCGCTCCACCTTGTCATACTTCCGCTTCCGCTCCCCGTGTTCCGGCAAGCTCTCGCGGCTGATCCCGTAGAATATACCCTTGTCGATGTAATTATAGATCGTCTTTTCGCTGATCTCCGTTTTGAAGGTCAGCCCCAGCCGCTTGATTTCTCCGACGACGGCGGCGGGGGAATAGCCTTCTTCGCCGATCTTCTTTTCGATGAAGGCGGATAATTCGTAATCGTTGCCGATCTTCAATTCGCCGCCTTTGGCTTTTAGGTTCTCTTCATAGCGCTGTTGCGCGATCTCCGGCGAATAGCGTTCTTCGGTCGTCAAGTCGGAATTCAAATGCGTATAGCGTCCGCGCTTCAACTCTCTGTATATCGTTGTATTGTGGACGTGCAGACGGTCGGCAATCGCACAAGGCTTCAAGCCCTCTTTCAAGCCTTTTTCGATTTTTAGGCGGTCTGTCCAAGTCAAGTGTTTGTGCATTCTTCCTTCCTCCAGCTTCCGAATATGACAAAAGGGCGGCATTTCTGCCGCCCTTCGCCCTCTCTGATTATCTGCTTGTGATATGCAATTCGCTTTTAAGCGCCGCTTGCAGGACGGCGGAAAAATTCACGCCAGCCCGCTCCGCTTCAAAGTTAAGCCATGAAGGAATGGTGCAATTCTTCTTCACGACGCGCATATCGTTCTTTCTGCGGTACTCCGCGAAATCAACGTCAACCAGCGAAACGATCGCGCCGGACGGCGCTTCGGCTTGTGCGCTTGCAATGCTCGACGCTTCCGGCAATGCTTCGCCGTCGTCCTGCATATCAATTCCCATAAGCCCGATTGCGTCCCGCGCCATCTCGATCGCGTCCGGAACGTCCTTGCCCTGCGTATTGATATTGAAATCGGGGACAAATACCACGATGAACTCTTTTCCCTGCGTCATAACGATGGGATATGCGTTTTTCATTCTGAATACCTCCTTGAAACTGTGCTATATATTATCGCCAAGGGCGGCGGGCTTATTTCAGCCCGCGCCGCTTGATGATTGCTTTTGCTAACTCTTCGTCGGTTTCTCTGTGCCTTACGACGCTTTCCCTTTGACCGTCCTTCACGTATATGTCGTGGTTCGCGCCGTGCCGCTTGAACTTCCAGCCGTTTCGTTCTAAAAGCTCGATAAGGTCTTTTGTTTTCATCTGCTGTCCTCCTTACATTTACTATTATACGCCTTCAATGCGTATATGTCAATAGGTTTTGAGAAAAAATTATACGTATTTTATGCGCCTATAAAAGATAAGCGGCGGCGGGGTGATCCCGTCGCCGTTATTCGTCTATACCTAAAAGCCAATTTACCGAAACGCCCAGCACTTCCGCAAATATCTTCAATTCAAAGTCGGATACGAAGCGCGTACCGATTTCAATTCGGCTTATGCTGTCCCGCTCCATGTTGATCCCTTTCAACTGTATTTGTGCGGCTAAATCCTCTTGACGTAGCCGCCGGACGACGCGCGCTTCGCGCAATCGGTCGCCGCAAATGTTCTTCTTTCCGTTGTAATCATATATCTTCATTGCCGCCGCGATCCCTCTTCATTCTGATTATTTACAAACGGTGTGTAAATATTCCGCTTTATTCTTGATTTTAGCGCATGACGGGCGTATAATTGTGTTAAAGGTCAGAATGGGCGAATTCTGCCTTGAAAATTTACATTTAAGAAGGGGGATTTGCTCTAATGTTCGTCAGCTTTACAAAGACATTGAAGAAGATGTCCGGTTTCCGGCTGGGCTTCGGTGTGCGTGTGAATAAGCGAAACGCGCTGTTGTGGTGCTTCGCTATGCTCTTCGCCGGAATGTTCTATTTGATGTGGTATATGATTATCGGCGCGGGCTGGTGTCTGTACTTCTTCTTGTGGGCGTTTTACAAGATTTATTACTATCTATTCAAGGGAATTGCGGTCGGCTGTAAGAAGCTGTATCAACTCATTAAAGGGAAAACCGCCGCGCCGTCGGAAGCGCCGGGGG
>ENA-OOZQ01001244-OOZQ01001244.1-human-gut-metagenome-genome-assembly--contig:-NODE-1244-length-16157-cov-2.097193_pt1 | contig 16157 bp, 6 predicted proteins | sample MGYA00241188_ERZ501399 | MGnify/ENA primary metagenome ERZ501399 (study PRJEB25962, sample SAMEA2042658) | human gut metagenome | biome: human gut; feature: human-associated habitat; material: faeces... | reverse complement strand
TAAAAAAGACATCCATATGGATGTCTTTTTTATTTTATAGAATACTTTCTGCTCGAAACTGTGACAAGATACTCCAAATTCTGCGAACAACGAGAGCAAAGAATTTGGGAAAAACAGCTCGGGGAACTGTTTTGTAGTATCTTTGTTTCTTATAAGAGCCCTGTTTTAATTATTTCCTTTTTGTTTATGGGCGAGAATTTTGCTCCGCCTCTCAAAATCTGTCGTACAGCAGTGCGTCAGATTTTGTATTACTTTTAAATCAGTTTATCGACAGTATAAAAGCCATCGGTTTTTAACCGATGGCTTTGTTTTATGTCAACCAAAATTTTATGCTGCTTGCACCTATATTTTATTAGTTTATAAAAAGCAAAAGGAGACGGTATTTCTACCGTCTCCCGAAGCTTTATTTCAATGTCAAGATTTTAGTCTAAATCTGTAGTATGGTCAATACCGGTATTTCCACCAGTATAAGATGCTGTTAAAACCTCATCATAAGTCTTAAACTCATCAATCTGTGACACTGGCTTTGTGTAAAGCTCTTTCATTGGTTTTCCTCCCAAATTTACCGGTGCCTTACCCCTGCAGATTTGGCAGAGGCAAAAGCATCAATAAATTATAGTTTGTTATTAGTATGTGTAAGTTTCAACATCAGACATTGTTGGCTTCAAAGTGCCACCAGCCTTTGTGATAACAAATGCTCTTACTGAAATCTTACCGTCTCTCTTAGAAAGACCATAGTCAAGAGCAATCTGCTCTGCTGAATTCTTGTTGTAAAGAATCTTTACAGTGCCTGCATTAGCGTCTGCACCCTTATTGCCAACATTTTCAAGTGTGAGTTCAGAATCAGCTAAATTCTTACCATAAATGAAGCCCTGCTTAACTACTGTTTCGCCAGGAGCAACATTGCGTGTTGCAAGGAATGAAACCTTAACTGTACCCTCAATTGGTGTTGCTGAAAGAATCTTAACTGTTGTTTTCTGCTGAACTGCAGTCATTACAGGTGTAAGTTCAATATTAGAACCGCAGAAGAATGTGTAAGTATCGCCATAGCCAACTACTGTGCCATCAGCTAACTTCCAAGCTTGAGCACCGTCCTTATGAACGCTAACCTTAGTATCATAAGCAACTTGAGCCGGGCTAGCTACTTCAGCACCGTTAACAGTGATTGTAGCACCATCGTTAGCAGTTACTGTATACTTAGCAACATCGTCCTTCTTGTACTGAGCGTAGATTGTAGCACCGTCTGTGAGTTTGCTGATTTCTTCCGGAGTCATTGACCAACCTGTGAATGTGTAACCAGGGAATACAGGTTCAGTAGGAACTGTAATATCAGCTGCGCTATCTACAGTTTGAGTATCAATTACATTGCCGTATGGGTCTACAAATACTACTGTAAATGAAGTGTCAGCCTTTTCAGCAAATACAGGTTCGTAAGTGATGTCAGCTGTTGCATATGTTACAAATGAAGCTTCGTCAGAAACAATCTTGTTACCAACTTTCCAACCTACGAATTCGCCTGTTTCGTTATTAGCTTTAGCAGTAAGAACTACTTTATCACCAACTGCAAGTCTTGCGTTAGCACCGTTTGTAGCATCAGCATCGTTAAGAGTTGTTGTGCCAAGTTTTGTTGAAGCAACTGTTACAACTACACCTGCATCAAGCTTAGCAACTGCATCTTTAAGAGCAGCTGTTGCAGCGTCTACATCTTCCTGTGTTGTGTAAGCTTCAACTGTAGCCTGAGCATTAGCCTTAAGAGCTTCTGCTACCTTTGCGTAAGAAGCTGCTGTGAAATCATCAGCTTTTACATTCTGTGCAGCATCAAGTGCATTATAGTATTCTGTACCGTTAAGCTTATCAATAGGAAGTGTTGATACATAACCACAATCAGGGCAAGTAGCTGTCTTAGAACCTTCTACCTTAATTGTAGGCTGAGTAACGGTTTCGTACTTAAGTTTACAATCATCTACTTTGTCGCTACCAACTTCAGTAAATACAAAACCATCCTGTGACCATGTATAAGTTGTTGTTGTATGAGTACCGTTCTTATTATCGGTAACCTTAGCAGGAGTGTTAGCAAAGTTTTCAGGTGTTTCGCCCTTATTAACAGTGAGAGGTTTAGATGTACCGTCAATGAAGTTATAAGTATAAGTTTCAGTTGTAGGATTAGCTACAAGACCTTCAACTGCAGCCTTAAGAGCAGCTTCTGCAGTGTCTACATCTTCCTGTGTTGTGTAAGCACCAACTGTTGCTTCATCATAAGCAGCAAGTGCTTCTGTTACCTTAGCATAAGATTCTGCTGTATACTTAGAAGGGTCAACAGTAGCATCCTGTGCAGCCTTGAGTGCAGCTCTGTAAGCTTCACCTTTAAGCTGAGGAATTACAGTACCGGTTTTGATTGTTTTGCCGCAAACATTACATACTGTGTCACCTGTGTTACCAGGATTGTTGATTGTAGGTTTAGTAGCGTTTACAACCTTTGTATCAGCGTGGTCACAAGGAAGCTTATCAATTACTTGTTTATATGAATTTCCACAATTTTCAGTACATGTGTAAACATCATAACCTTCTTCTTTAACAGTAGCGTCCTTATGTTCAGTTACTTCAAAATGACATTCAGGGGTTGTTACTACTGCTTCTTCAGTATAAGCAGCGTCAGCTGTTGCAGCTACAACTTCAGGTGTCCACTTGTAACTTGTTACTGAGTGATGAGTTGAATCAGAAGCAACAGGTTTTGTTGTTTGTGTGTTAGTAGGAATTGTTGGCATTTCGCCATCTTTTACAGTTTGAGTGGTAAGTTCACCACCAATAGTTGTAAATGTGATTGTGTGAGTTGATGGCTTAGGAGCTTCTCTAAATTCATTGAAGCCCATGAAAGTGAACTTTTTCGAACCAGGATGTTCAACATCGCCATCATTAGTGTTGGTTTTGTCGTTCCATGCATTCTTAGCATATGTTGTTTTGTATTGAGACTGTACTTCACTTATATCTGCTGCAAGAGCAATACTATTAAGCTCTGATGGATGGTAAACATTAAATTCAATCGGATCCGCAGTTACAATTTTGAAAACAAATGTTGCCATTGGTGGATTATTAGTAAATGTATATCCAGGCTCGCCTGTTTCCGGGTTTACAAAATAACCGTCAGGGTCTGATAAAGAAGCAGTACTAGAACCCGCACTTCCAAATTCATAACTGATTACATTCATCTTACCGTCTTCATCGTTAGCTTTGACATTTGAGGAGTTCGGGTCAAATTCCGGGTTAAAAGAATTTTTGTCAATGCCTGTGGAACACAGTGAATATGTTGGCAAAAAAGTTGTACCGCCTTTATCTGCAACCCATGCGCCATTTTTAGCAACTCTTTCATTTTCAGTACCGAGTGCGTATACCATCTTTCTGCCTGATTTATAAGAATAAACACCTGCAGGCTCAATAGAATCACTGAACTGAATTTGTGCAACAAAAGCACAAAGGTTAGACATACCTTCAAGACTTAATGTCATTGTGAAATAATCACCGACGCCGAGCTGAAGATCTTGTGAAAGCTTATCATAAGAAAGTCCAGCAGCGTCAATGTATGTGTTTGCTTTATCCTTGTTGATAGAAAGAGAACCTGAGGTCTTATTACCATCAACTACTTTATAATTATAATCTACAGGCACACCGTAAAGAGAAGCATATGATCCAAAATCCGATGCTGCTGTGCCACTGGTTGAATAATCAGTAAAGCTCGTTGCACTTGCTTCAGTAAACATACCAAAAGACAATTTAGCATTTGGTGCATAATCACCAGGTGCTGCAAGTGCTGTGAAAGGTACTGATAAAACAACCATAAGAACTGACAAAATGACAGCAATTGCCTTTTTGAAAGTTTTATTCATTTTCTTTCCCCCTATTTATTACAAAGTTACATTCATATACTTGATTTCTTTACCAAAGAAAACTGAAAAAATCGACTTATCAAATGAGTCAACCTTATTATCCCTGTCAAAATCGCAATATACATTGTACTTACCTGCAAACGCTTCGGCAAATTTAGACTTATCAAATGTGTCAACTACACCATCGTTAGTATAATCACAAATGCAAACTGCGACAGTATCAACAGTCTTTGATTCGGAAACTACTAATGTAACCTTTCTGTCAATAGTGGTTTCACCACTTATTAACATTTTGTACTCACCCACCGGAATATCGGCAAGTGTATAATCACCGTTTGAATCTGTAACTGCTGTGGCAACGGCTGAGCCATCGGCAGCTTTGACTGTAAGATGTATATTGCCAACACCTTTGTCATTATATAATGATCCATCAAGGGAAGTAGCAATAGTAATCTTACCTGTTATATCACAACCCGGACCTTTCGGTGAAACATCACAGGCCATTAGATATAAAGAACCATCATAATCATCGGCTTGGTTAACGAGAGCATACTCATCCTTAAGCCCATCATTATAATCTGTTAAAACAAAAGTCTCATTCGGGCTGGTTGAAACTGAAATTACATTTGATGCATCACATTTATTAGCAAAAGCAACTGAAAAAGTTGCAAGCAATGTGCCATCACTATTGATTGCTGAACAAGAGTCAGAATCAGAAACAAAGCCAAACACCAAATTTGAATTTTGTGTAATAGTTCCCATTGACGAAATGCCGGTAACTTCAGCTGAAAGAAGCGACTTTGCCGCTGTATCAACAGTAGCATCTGCACTGTACTTTGCAGTTACCTGCACGACCGATAACTCGGAAACACCTTCTAAATAGAAGTTTACATCGTAAGTACCGGCAGGCAATTTATCACCGTCATATTGTTTTCCGTCAGAGTCTGTATAAGTGCAATAAATATTTGGCTTTTCACTGCCAATAGTTGCACCGTATGAAGTATTAGGAAGGCACACGAAAAGTGCAATAAGCACCAAGAAAGTAAGTGTACCAATTACAGCACCTATTCTCTTTTTAACAAATGCATTTTGCATAGGTGTTACCTCCTTGCCAAGTAAATAAAATTTAGGGAGAGACGAGAGCGCATACAACACCAAATCAAACCTCGGTTATAAAAACGCAAAAGCGTAAAAGCAAGCTTTGAAGAAATGATATTGTAAAATCAGGGATAAACAGTGACTAAACGCAATCGCTTTTAACCTCCCAACCCTAAAAACAGGGCCGGTATATAAACGGGGATTACCCGATCATATCGAATTTATAAATAAAGTAACCATTATAATAAACGGTTACATATCAGGGGTATTGCTACCCCTGATATGATTTAATTTAATTAGTCGAGAGCACGTGGAGCATACTCAACTGTATTACCAAAGAACTTTACAAATATTGCTTTATCAAATGAATCAACAAGACCATCACCGGTTAAGTCGCAATAAATATTATATGCATCTTTGTTGCCATATGCTGAAGCAAATATTGCTTTATCAAAAGCATCAACTGATTGGCCACCTGCATAATCACAGATACATACAGGAATTTCTGCATTTGAAATATCTTTTGTACCGCTGAGTGTTACAGTTCTTTTGATAGTTACATTTTCTCTATGAACAGTAATTGATGTTGTACCAACTGGAACAGTAGCAGTGAATGAACCGTCACTTGCTGAAGTAGCAACTACTTCGCCATTAGCAATTACATCAATGCCGCCAATACCCTTTGTAAAATCTTTACCCGCAAGATCTGTAGCAATAAGAACCTTACCGCTTACAGTGATTGTATCAGCTGCTGCCTGCTTAACTGAAGGAGCAATTGTTACATCGCCATCAACCTTATATTCATAAGGGAATGCATTAACTGTTACCTTTTCACCGTTGATTGTAAGTTCATTAACAACTTGGTAACCTTCAGCTGCCTTAACATCAATTGTGATTGTTGAGCCGGTTTCTACTGAAACAGGAGCTGAGTAATCAACGCCATTGATTGTTACAGTAGCACCTTCAACAGCATTAACTGTTACAGTGCTGTTTGTAGTTTCAGCAGGAGCAAGAGCAATCTCTGCAGCCTGAAGTTCTGTATCAACAGTGTAGATATTTGTAAGTGAAGCATCGTAGCCCTTCTTATCAGAAAGAACAAAGTTAGCTGGATCCTTATGAGCATAATCGCCGTGACCATACTGTGCAAGAGCAACTGCTGCTGCAAGAGCTCTGACATATCTGGTCCATGATTCTGCAGTGTAAGAACCATCGTTTACAAGCTTACCTTCAGCATCCCACTTACCAAAGCGAGGAGCGTTTGCGCCTGTTGTCTTTGAAACTGAAGCTTCAGTTGTTACGGTCTTACCATCTTCAGCATAAACAGCCTTAGTAGCAGTAAGAGTTGAATAGATGTTGCCTGATGCACACTTGATTTCTTTTTCAAGCTGTGCACCCTGGTAACCACGCTCAACAGCTGCGCTTGCGAAGATATTGAAGAGTCTGGTATATTCAGCTACTGCTGCTGATGAAAGTGATGAATGAGTTACATAAGTATAAGACTTTCCGTTGTCAATGCAGTTTTGTACAGTTGATGCTGCACTTGCAGGAGAAACGCCTAATTCCTTCTTAACTGCATCTTCAGTTTTAGCCTCTCCGGTAGCTTCATCAATTACCGGGTTGCCATCTGCACCTAAAACAACTTTATCATAATGATATTCAAGATCAACAGTAAAGTTCTTTTCAATGTTTCTGGCAATGTCAGTCATCTTAGAGAATGTTAAGATGTTAAAGTTTGTGTCATTAAGACCGGTTCTTGCAACAGAAATGTTTTTGAATGCATTATCTGCAGCCGGCTTAAGTGTGTCATTCATAATGCTTGTTACATAGTTGATTCTATCAACAGCCTTTGCAACAGCACCACGGTTATCAACGATTGAACCGTCAGACTTAACTTCGTTAGGAACGATAGTATAATCTGTTACAGGGAACTTACATGACCAATCTTCATTTGAGTTAACCTTCTTGCCATCGGCATCACGGTATACATACTGAACCTGGTTGTAAAGGAGATTACCCTGTGCATCAGTTGCCTGAGTTTTAGTAGGCATCTGGCAAGGATTACCATTTGTGGTAATAGCATTGTCCCAAGTTGTTTCATAAACAACTGAGTTAGCAAGATAGTATTTACCATCTGCATTCTTAATTACTTTGATTCCGGCTTGGTCTGTTGTACGAACCTTTCCATTATCATCAGAAAGAGCTAATGGTGAATAGATTGGCATTGTACCTGCAGCATCGAAGTAGTAAACGCCTGCAACACCGCCGACTTTACCTGAACCGTCAGCAAGAGCTTCGCCACCAACATAAGCGTTAGCCAAAACATCCTTTGGAATTGTATATTCTTTTCCTTTAGATGTTACTGTTGGAGCAGATTTTGTATAAGGAACATAAGCTAAATCGCCAAACTTTGATGTAACTTCTTTAGTTGTTGCTGTGAGCTGAGTCTTATTGTTAATGCTCTGTGCAAAAGCAACTGTCATAGCAGATGACTTAATAGAAAGTACATTAAGAAGAGCCTGCTTAGCTTGCTCGAAAACAGTTGAGTTAGTAAAGTCTGAAGACTTATACTGTGATACAAGTGATGCCAAATTATCATAAGCAGTATTCATACCGCTGAGCTGGCTGGTATCACCTACAAGGATAGTAAAGTGAGCATAAGCTGACTTAGAACCATTGTAGATACACATATCAACCGGATATTCGCCGCCTTGAATGTTGGTTTCACCATCATAACGGAACGGTTGAACTTCAAGAGCAGATGCATTTGGAATCTGCTTCTTCTCACTTTCAATGTAGAAACCAGGAACTTTGGTGTTACCCATTGAAACAATGTTGAAGAGGTTATCGTAGTTAATCTGACCGCCATTGTTCTGCAAATAAACTGATTCGTAAATATCACCGTCACCAACATGGTAACCTGCGATAATGTTCTTAGCAATAGCTTCAGAAAGAGTGTAAACTACATGAGTTCTTGTCTGAATAGCCTTAATATTTGCAGCTGAAGTACCATCCGGGTTAGTTTGAGCTTTAACTGCTTCGATTTCATCGCTTGTGTAACCCTTATAATAAGTAATTTTATCGCTGTTACCTGCTGTTGCTTCTGTTACCTCGTTACGGTTCCATTCACCGAATTCACCTGAACCAGGAGTAGTTTCAACACGGTAGTCATACATATTATACTTAAGAAGGTTACCGTTTGTCTTATCCCAAGCAGGGATAGCGTTTTCACTTGTGATGTTTACTGTTGTATAAGCAGCATTTTTATCATACTTTGTTACAACATTATTTGCATCAAGTGTGTTTGACTGATAATTTGAATTTTCATCATAGAAGTAGATACCGTCAACTGCTTTTGAACCGGTCAAAATCTTATTTCTGTTACTTCTATATCTAACTGAATATGTAGAAATATCAGCAAGGTTTGATGAATCAAGTACCATGTATTCAGGATAGTTAGCAACAAGAGTACCATCATTACTAAATTTAGATGTTGATTTTACATAAGCACCCTCAACACCAACTGTTTGATCAGGTTTATTTGTATCATGCTGGAACTGCTTGTTACTATTATACATAGCTTCTTTCCAACCTGTTGCGGTTGTCATATACTTATAAGCTGAAACATTGTTATCAGCTGCAACAACTGTGCCATCTTTAAGTACGATGTCGTATACAAACTGAACTTCAACTACATTTGATTCTCCTGCTGCTGAGTCGAAAGTAATAGGAAGTTTAGGTGTTACTATTGTTTCGTTAGGAGCAATAAGACCTGATTTAAGTTGAGATGTAATATCAGTTTTTTCGTTGTTACTGCCAATATAAGTAGCTGACTTAAGCTTGTAATAGTAACGAGAAAGTTGAACAAGCTGTCCATTAGAGATATATGCACGGTTAAGACCTGTGCAGTTATTTGTAAATGAAACTGTATCGCTGCCTGCTGTTGTCTTCATAGAAGGTGTAGCAAAGCTTGCTGAAGCAGTCTTAAGCTGCTGAGTTCCGATTGGAGTGATAGCTTCAGGAACGAAAGAGTTAACTGCTGAAAGAGCAAAGAAAATACCTCTCATTACTGAATCGCCATACTTGCCGGCATCACCCTTGGTGCTGTCTGCACCATAACCGGTGAATTCAACAAAGTTGCAAATAGCCTTTTGGATTGCACCGAGGTCAGTACCGCCGGTACCTGCAATAGTTTTAACCTGAAGTAAATCATCAAATGGCTTGTTGTCACCGTTTGACTTAGGAATTATGGTTGTGAAATCCTGCGGCTGTGAAGAATAACGCTTACCGAGGAGACCGTTGATAAGGTCAGCAAGCAAATCATAAACAGTATTTACAAAACCTTTTGACTGAATCGGTTCAGCAGATACGATTGTGATAAGTTTGTAAACGAAATTAGATACGCCACAGAAACCGCTGTCTTTCTTATCAGAAATATTAAGAATTGAAAGAACTACATCGTTCCAGATAAGGTCTTGTGAATCGAACTTACCGTATTCCTTGCCTTGGAGTGTACCAAGAATAGGGAGGAACTTGTTAGCAATTTTATCAATATTTTCCCAAAGGTTATTTGTAAGAGCACTGTTACCTTTTTCATCGCAAATACCGAGAAGAGCTGCAACACCCATTGCTCTTTCACCTGAGTTAGTTGCCTTCTTCATTGAGTAATCTCCACCGTAGTAAAGAATTACTGAATTCAAGAGGTCAAAAATTGTAGCACTTGAATTAACATCTTCGTTTTCTGTCTTCCAAGTTTTGCCTTTGTATGTTACAGGAACATATCCTTCAAGTACATATGCAACTGCATCACGAGCCATAGGAAGAATTGTACCTTCAAGTGTTGCGTTGATTGTACCGTCATTGGCTACATTTACAAGTGATGAATAATCCTTATTAGGAAGTACGTATGATAAGTATTCTTTAAGGCATACATAAGCAACTGCTTCTGCATCCTTACAACCATCCCATTCTGCTGGGTGGATAATATCTTGAAGTTTGCCTGCACCAAGGTTAACCTGGCCGATACAAGCAACAAGCATAGGAACCATTGCTGATTCAAGATTTGCTTCTGAAAGAACAGCATCAGTACCGTTAGCATCATAGAATGCCTTGAGGATGTTAGCGTCAGTAGCATCTGCTGTGTACTGAACCATCTTAAGTGCATTGCCAACGAGTGTTGAAGTGATTTTCTTGATTGTTGCATCATTGATTGATTCAACACCGTCTGCCTTTGTTGTTTTAGATTTTGCCATTTCCGGACGATTGCCGATAATGTTATCTCTTTGTGGGAACAAATCATTAACTGCTGCAACAAGTGCATCGTTAAAGCCTGCTACCATTGAACCGTAATTTGAATATTCATTTTTAAAGAAATCGTCAATATTCTTTGTTCCGGTTTGTGCAAAGTAAAGGTTGATAGGACCTGTTTGCATATTGAAACCGTAGTCAGCAAGAGGGCTGTATCTTAACTTAGCAAAGAGCTTTGTTTCATCAATATCTGACCACTTGCCTGTTGATGTTTCAGCAGCTGCACGGTCAAATGAAAGCTGTTCCTTAGCTTTTGCAATAAAGTCATCTGCTGATTTATCGCCATAAGCTTCGTAATTAGCTTCAGCCCATTCGTTAATCTTTGCCTGAGTATAGTTAGAAGCAATATCGCTTGAATTCCATTCACCCTTTTTGTCGAAATAATAATAGTATGCATTATCAAGATTTCTGTCACCCTGGGTGTTTACATGGAGAAGCTTGACTGTACCCTTGAGAACTGTATCCCAAGCAAGATCAAGTGCTGTATAACCTAATTTGAAAAGAGAATCGGTTGGCTTAAATGTAAGCTTTGTTGTTTGCTCTGTTGCATAACCGTTTGCATCCGGATGTCCATAAGCAAAAAGAAGAACATTAAGCGGATTGCCGTCATCATCTTTAAATTCGCTTGAATATACAAGGTTAGGGTCATAACCGAGTTTAGCAGCTGCTGCTGCATAATCCGAGCCTGACTTATTCATTTCAGCCTTGATTTCAAGATAACGAGTAGCTGATGTATCCTGGATAGGTTTGAGTGAGCCATCTTCGTTCTTTTCATTATATTCTTGGTTATATGTAACGAGAACGCTTATCTTCTGAAGAAGCTCGGTAGAGAGCTTATCGAAAAGCTGGTCATCATATACCCATTGAGTTTTGCCACTCTTGAAATCATTGATTTCATCCTGTGTATACCATTTTGTATAGTTGAAAATAAGCTGCTGAACAATGTTATAAACAAGGTTTTTAGCATAACTTTCATCGCTGAAGCCTAATGGACCTGCAAGAAGCTTGTAGATATTAACCGCACTCTTAAGAACACCGAGGTTGAAATCACCTCTTAATACCTGACCGAGTACATCCTTACCGGCATAGTCAGCTGAGTTGATTTGAAGAAGAGCAAGAGCTCTCTTAACAATCTCGGTTGATGAATAGTTTTCTCTTGTAACATGCCAGAAATTCTTGCTGGCATCACTTGAAGCTAATGATTTAAGCTGAATGTTACCTGCGTCACCAACATAACTACCATACTTAGAAAGAAGACCTGCAACACTCTCAAGTGTAAGCATTACATCATCAACGCTGTCAAGCTTAACTGTTAAGGTATATTTAATAATACCGAACGCGTTGATATTAAGATGCTTTTGAGCGGCATCCCATGTCATATAAGCTGTAACGCTGGATGGGAGATTTGCAAGAAGGTTGTAAACTGTTGGAGCAACTGTAGGAAGCATAAGGTCCGCATAGTCAAGCAATGCTGTTGCGGCTTGTTCGTCAGAAAGAATATTCCAAGCAAGGTCGTTATATTCTAACGCGTCATCTGTATACTGCTTTTCTGAACTAACAGGTGCAGCGTGAGCTGAAAATGCACATGTTAAGCAAGAAGCAGCCATAAGAACAGCCATAAACAACGCAAGCAGCTTATGGGAAAACTTTTTTGCTTTCGTTTTCATTTTTTACCTCCGTAAAATTTTAAAAAATTTAAAGTGAAGTGTTAACATATTGTGCGTAATGCCCGTCGCAATCTCTGACCATCAGGCAATCTGAATTAGAATGAAGGCTCATTACAAGCCACAGCATTAAATTGGCGCAATATGTGCTTTAAACACATTATAATTATTACATACGGCCACCCGAAAGTCAATAAATTAAACCTACAATCCTCATTTTTGTAACTTTAGCCAAAAACGACTTCGTTTTTTTGTCACTCTGCACAATTAGTTTACGAAAATTTTACAATTTGTTAATAGTTTTAAGGAGAAAAATAAGCTTTTCACGGTGAGTAAAGCAACAATACTTTACACAATTTTTACATTTGTAAAGGGCTGAAGCTTTACATTTTGCAAAATTTTTAATGCACTTTTTCTCTGTTTTATCCGTTTTTCAGTTGTTCTTAATAAAATCGACGCTTGTTAGACATAATTTCCGATTAAGTCCATTTACAAGCACTCCGTTGTCAAATTCAAAACGCAAAATATGTTAAAATTCACAATAAATTCAAAATATGTTATAAAATTATTGACTTATTAGATTTTATTTGATATAAATATATTGTATTTGTTAATACGCGTGTGGATATCCTGCGCCTAAAAAGCAGTTTTTGTGTAGAAACTGTGTAATAAACAAATACTGCTCGGCGCATAATCCAAAATGCGTTACCATACGACAAAGTTCGTAAATCATATTGTAAAGGAGAGAAAATTTATATGAGAACGAGCAAAAAAATACTCAGCTTTTTCTTAGCTGTGGTAATGGTCGTGACCACTTGTTCGGTTGGATTTACTGCATTTGCAAAAAACAGTAATGACAACCCATTGTGGAACACTTCCAGCGTTAATGCTTCATCCGCATATAAAACCGTCAACGGTTTGGCAGATGAGCTTCCGTCCCTTCTCATGGGTATAGACGCAATTTCAAAAGTAGTCTATAACAAAGGGGCAATCAGTCTTGGTACAACTTCAGACAAGTTGACTAAAGACCAGAAAGAATCAATTAAGGAGAATACGACTCTTCCTGAGATGTTGCAGGCACTTCAGCCTACGCTTATCAATGCTGTCGGCAAAATGGCTGTATCTACAAGCCAATCGGAATTTGTCACAGACATTATTGGTGAATCATCATCAAATGTAAGCAATTATGACTACCTCAACAATTTCAGTGACGACATCAATTTCTTCCAGCTTGCAGGTATGTGCCATAAGCTCATTTATGACGGTGTAAGCAACATTTCTGCAAACAAAGAAACAAAGAAAGCACTTGAAGATATTCTTTATGGTGCAGGCGATCGCAACCTTGATGGTAAAGCAATCAAAAAAATCACTGTTGACTCAACAGGTCAGCACAAGCACTATGTTAACATTAAATACAACACCAAAGGTTTGTGGTATTTAACAACATTAGTAGATTCAAATACTTCTACTAACTTTGATATTTCCGATGCTGTTGATAATATTTTGCCTGCAATTGCACAGCAATATGACGATCAAGTTGCAGATGGTAAAATCAAACCTGTTGAACTTTCTTCAATCACAGATATGTTGGACTTCAACGGTGACGGCGGACATGTAAGAATAGGCGAAACATCTATGATGGCAAGCCTTTCACAGCTTAAATCCGCAACCTACACACTCACAGAAGCTCAGCAGAAAACCGTAAATGAAGTATGTAGTTACTTAAACAACTACTATAAAGTTTTTGGTATTGATCTTAATGCCTCTGATGTTGCTGATTGTATTTACTATGCATATTCACCTCAAACAGATACTTTCACAAATATGTTTGGCGGTAACTTAGCAAGAACCATGCCTTACATTAGACTTGCTGTTGACGGCGGTGCAGATTTCAAACTCTCTGCTGATTCAGATTTCTTTAATGACCAATGGAACCCAAAAGTTACATCTCCTACCGGAGACCCATACACCATTGAATCAACCGGTATTAAAACTTTTAAAACTGTTGACGGATTATTATCACAGATTGAGCCATTCTTTGCTCAAGCTCTCGGATACGACAGTCTTGACACTGCAGTAAGCGAAATGCTCACCAGAGATAGTGTATCCACAGATGCATTATCAATGTCATCTGTAAAGGATTATATCACAAGCCTTTATATCATATTATCATACGCTTCACTTGTTGATGATGTAAATGGCGGCGGACGACAAAACGCTCCTTATGCTCAATATATTTTAAAGGGAGCATTGGTTGACTTTAAAGGACTTAAACTTGAAGATATAAATCAAGCAGTTGATAAGGATATGCCTGCAGGCTTCAACTTCTACTGGCAAGACGGAGATGAATTCTTCCTTACAGATGATGAACTTGAGCAGATGTTTTATAAAATCTTAATTCAAAAATGCTTCCCTTGCCAAGCTCGGAATTAACAATAATATCGCCTTTTTCTTTTTCAAGCACAGTCTTTGCAAGTGCCAAACCTATACCCACACTTTCGTTTGATGAATTTTCACCATGATAAAAGCGTTCAAAAATATGCGGCAAATCATTCGGCGCAATGCCACACCCATCATCTTCAATAAAAAGGGAATTGAAAACATTTGTTTTTTCACAATAGAATTTAAGATGACCTTTTTTATCCGTATGCTCAATGCAGTTTTTGATGATATTTTCTATTGCTTCACCCGTCCAGCTTGAATCGCCGATAAAATCAAAATCTTCTGCACTGTTTATAATTTCAATCTGCTTTATATCACAGGTTACATAAAACGGTTTTAAACTTCGATTTAAAACAGATTTCATACTCACTTTTTCGTGCTTAAATTCGGTTGTGCCTGCGTCAAGCTTTGATATTTTGAGAAGATTTGTAATAAGCCACTTCATTTTATCAAGCTGATTTTCAATAATATTTATAAATTCACCACGCTTGTCCTCACCCTTTTCATCTTTAATCAAATCAGTCATCACCATCATTGATGTCAGCGGTGTTTTAAGCTGATGTGAAATATCTGCAAGTGAGTTTGCAAGATGAATTTTATCTTTTTTCAGTTCATCATTTTGCGTTTTTAAAAGCGTCATAATCTTATAAAGATTATTTTTGAGTATTGACATTTCACCTTCGGTATTATCCATAATATCAAGCTCAAAATTACCCGAACACATAAGTGCCAAATAATTATTAAGTTCATTTATTTTATCATTTCTTTTTTTGATATTATAAAAATATACACCGCTTAAAAGTATACCGAGTACCAAACAGATAATACCCGCCCATTTGTTTAAAAACAAACATATCAAAGTTGATACAAGTGTAAAAATCGCACCGAATATTAAAGTCAGCTTTGCATCTTTATTCATCATTTTTCAATCACATACCCAAACCCGCGGATTGTTTTTATGAATTCGGGTTTAGCCGGGTCCTCCTCAATTTTATCTCTCAGCCTTTTTATATAAACGGTAAGTGTGTTATCCTCCACAAAATCGCCTGCTACATCCCAAATATTTTCAAGAAGCGCAGTGCGTGAAAGCACTTTTCCGCGGTTACTTAAAAGAATTAAAAGAAGCCTGTATTCCATAGCTGTTAACACAATTTCTTCACCGTTTTTATATACTTTAGCTTCGTTAGTGTTTATTTTAAGGTTATTTATTGTAATTATTCCGTCACTCGTTTCTTTTGAATATCGGCGCATAACACTTTTTATTCTGAGCATAAGTTCTTTAACTCTGAAAGGTTTTGAAATATAATCATCCGCACCGAGTTCAAAGCCCATTATTACATTGACTTCATCATCATACGCAGTTAAAAATATTACAGGCAAATCCCCTTTTGCTTTGACTTTTTTGCAAATATCGTATCCGCTTCCGTCAGGCAAGGTTAAATCGAGAATATAAAGCGAAAATACTTTTTCATCAATGATTTTTTCTGCTTGCTTAATATTTTTTGCAAGCGTAACCTTATACCCCTCATTTTCAAGCGAGTAAGTAAGCCCTATTCCGATAGCTTCATCATCTTCAAGTAAAAATATATCCATATATATCACCTTAATAATTATTATATTTATATAATATCATATATAATATTTTTCTTCTATTACAATTTTGTAATAAAAAACTGCCTTACCGTATGATAAGACAGTTTTTAAACTCTGATTATTCTTTTTCTTCAACAAATTTGCCCTTAAAATCAGGCTCGATAATCGGCAAGCC
>ENA-OOZQ01001227-OOZQ01001227.1-human-gut-metagenome-genome-assembly--contig:-NODE-1227-length-16331-cov-3.470140_pt1 | contig 16331 bp, 8 predicted proteins | sample MGYA00241188_ERZ501399 | MGnify/ENA primary metagenome ERZ501399 (study PRJEB25962, sample SAMEA2042658) | human gut metagenome | biome: human gut; feature: human-associated habitat; material: faeces... | reverse complement strand
GTAACCGTAGCAACAGTCGTACGAACATCGCCAGTGGTATTTTTAGATTTTGCTTTGAACGTAACTGTTGTGCCCGAAATAGTATACGAAAGCCAGGAATCATTTGCCAAAGCCACACTAAATACCGTTTTATTGGATGTCAATGTCACATTTGCTTCCGCTTCATTAGCTCCTTCCAATGTCACAGGATTTGGATTAACCGTCAATGTTGCCGGTTCTTCAGGATAAGTATAATCACCGATTGTACGCATACATCTTACAAAACGGTTGGTAGCTGTTTTATTTCCTGCATCAGCTCCCGATTTACCGAAACGTACCCAATAAGCCTGATTACCTGCTGCGTTTTCCGTACTCGACCAATAGCTTTCGCCATTACCCGAACCGGCAGCCTCGTTCATCACATCACCTTGTAAATCAGTCAACATCTTATCAAATGCAGCACGTGCCGCCTTCTCTACTTCCGTCAGTTTATCAGGTACGACTGAAACAAAATCCGGATCAGTATGTCCAACACCATTATAGGTATCAAACAATTCCCATAATTCATCGCGGGCAGGCAGATACCACCCGTCACCCAACGACTGGCAATATGCTACCGCATCATTTGCCGACGGAGAAGTGAACAAGGCAGAATTAGCATATCCGTTGACGGTGGAAAGTGCACTATGAGGCATCACAGAAGCCTCAAAAGGATTCCCCCCCTGACGTTTCACTGAAACCGCTTTTCCTACCATATTATCCGAAGGATCCACCCAGAAAATCATACCGATACCCTCATCCACACTTTGTCCTATCTTCAAAGAAAGATCCGGTTCTTTAGAATCCTGGGTAACCGTCACTTCTACTGTATATGAGCCGCAAGTCAGTTTCACGACAGCCGTTCTTGCATCTTCACCATCATTTTGTGTCAAGGCCGTGTAGACAACACTTTTTGAACTTACATCTACAGAAAGCCATTCTGCTTCGTACTGTGCAACAACCTGACCGACATTGGTATATAACAGCGACGTAACAGAAGAACCCGCCGCTTTCGCCAAATTTACTTTTGTATCTTTACAATTAAATTCAGGCATCACGCGTACCGATGCATCATCGACACAAGAAAGTAACCCCAGATTTAAAATCAATAAGAAGTATATTATTTTTTTCATATTCATTCATGTTTTACAGATAATCAATCGCTTAATACCAGTTCTCATTCTGTGGGAAATTCTCTTTCCCCATCAAGTCAATCTGTTCCTGTGGAATAGGCCAACATTCGTGCTTTCCAACCACAAAACTGGTACGGCATTCCGCATAATCTTTATCCAGATAAGGGTTTTCAGCCTTCGTCTCGCCATAATGCGCTTTCACTCTTTCGCCCAAGAGTCCCAAACGTTTCAACAAAGGCCAGCGAACGCCTTCAAAATTCAACTCACGGGCATATTCATCCAAAAGTATATCCTGCGTCAGAGGACCTGCAAATTTATCATTTCCCGCACGTTCCCATGTTTTATTGTAACAGCGCAAAGCATCCGTACTCATACCTCCGTCACGACGCATATATGCCTCTGCCGCCATTAAGTAAGTTTCTGCCAGTCGATAGACAATCAGATCCTTGAAACCCGTTGTCCGGTCCGGATTATCAGCCATCGTCCATTGGTCAAAGTATTTTTTCGACATAAAATGCAGTGTTTCACAATAGCTGGAACTCTGTGTAAGAGGAATCAATTCTCCATATTTAGGAGAAGTAGGGTCATTGTATTTGAAACGGTGAACAAACAACTCATTATATCGCGTATCTTTTGCCTGATCGTACAGACTCAACAGATAGGTATTCGGATAAATACGTCCCCAACCATATCCACCCTGATCGGCCGTATTGATACAACCTGAAATTTTATTGATTCGGGTAGTGGTTTGAATAGAGACACGATGTCCGGCAACCGGAGTTCCGGAACCACCTCCACCCAAGTTTTGTGAATATTGGAAACTCCATAACACTTCCGGAGATTTCAAATCTGCCCCATTAAATACATTCTCGGCTTTCTTTTCCATCGAGTAGATGCCTTCCTGCTTAAAGATATCCTCACATTCCTCAATGGCTGTATCCCAATCTGACTCCCACATGGCAACCTGTGCACGAACATGCTTGGCAGTAGCTTTTGTTACCCGTCCATACAATACATTTCCATTATTTTGAGGAAGCGACCAGTCCAGCCCTTTCATGGCATCGTCCAAGTCAGTTGTAATCAGCGTCATCAGTTCTTCATGAGAAGCAGGTTTGTATTCCCGTTTCAGATTGTCGACGGTAGTCGGGGTGATATTCAGATAAAGACGGTCAAAGCGTTTCCAGAGTTCAAAATAGCTCCGTCCTCTGAAGAATTTCGCTTCACTCCATGCATGGAGCACATCGCTGTCATCCAGCCCCAGAGCTTCTGCGGCTACAATAATTTCATTTGCTTTTCCAATAATACCATAGTGATGTTTCCAGAACTTATTGACATCCCCAGTACTTGGAGTAAAGCTCGTATTCAAACGTCCGATTGAAGTAGAAACACCTGCTCTAAGTATCGCAATATCCGTATTAAAGTCACACATAGTAACGATGTACAGATTGGATTCATTATTATCCGCTCCACCCGGCAATTCACGAGCCAGGGAGTACAGACCTGTAACAGCTGTATTCAACCCTTCGGGAGTAGTGAACAGGTAATTGTTCGTCACATCTGTCTTTGATTCCAGATTTAATAAATCCGAGCAGGAAGCGGTCAACATTCCGCAGATGACAAAGGCTGTATATATTAACTTTTTCATAAGGATTCTTTATTTTAGAATGAAACATTGACACCAAATACATATTGTCTGGACTCCGGATAAGACCCGGGAGTCAGTTCGGGACTATAAGACTTAAATTCCGTAAATGTCAGCAAGTTAGTAGCAGTTGCATACAGACGTAATTTATGAATCGGAGTATTCTTCAATAGTCTGGCCGGGAAAGTATATCCCAATTGTAAGGTGCGTAAACGGATATAAGATGCATCCTGAATAGCGATGGCACTCAAATAAGCAGGGTCTGCGCTATAAGAAGGACGCGGGAATTCGTTCGACGGATTGAACGGAGTCCAATAATCCACCTTCACTCCATTCAGTTTTCCACGCAAAGAACCTCCGGAATTATAGTCATACAAATAACTATTCTTTATCTTTCTGCCGGAAACTCCATACCAATCCATGAACAAGTCAAATCCTTTCCAGTTCCATGTGGAAGAAAGAGAGACGGTAAATTTCGGATCTTTCCGGATAGGCACTCTGTCATCTGCCGTGATCCTTCCATCTCCATTGTTATCACGCACCTTGACCATTCCCGGTTCAATAGCGCCACCGTAATTAATCGGACTGTCGACCACACCGTCATTATCACTATCATAGGTGTTTTTCAGTGTATAGACCAGATTTCCCGTACCATCACGAGTGATATCAAAATCATCATACTGAAAAATTCCGTCTATCAGATAATCATAGTATACATTGATCGGTTCTCCGATAATCCATCCCTGGGCTACCTGACTTGCCGGTTTTCCGTTCTCATCGAGCGTATCGTCAATACGGACAATTTCATTCTTATACATACTGAAATTAGTTCCAAGCGACCAGGTAAACTCTTTCGTACGTATCACATCACCATTTAAAGAAAGATCGATACCACTGGATTTTGTCTTTCCCAGATTATCCAGCATAGTGGTATATCCAAGTGATGCATTCAAAGAGCGTTCCACCAATAAATCTTTCGTATGCGTATTGTAATATTCCACCGTACCATTCAGGCGACCATTGAAGAAACTAAAATCAACACCTAAATTAGCCGTTGCAGACTGTTCCCATTTCAGGTTCGGGTTAGAAAGCTCCTTACCCGGCAAATATCCCATCTGGAAAGTATCTCCAAACTCATATCCTTTATTATCTGCCAGCCCCAAAGTAGTGTAATTGCCGATACCGTTCTGATTACCAACAATACCATAACTGACACGTAGTTTCAGGTTATCAATCCACGACACATCTTTCAGGAAATTCTCCTGATTGACACGCCAGGCAAAAGCAGCTGACGGGAATGTACCCCATTTATTTTCTTTTCCGAAACGGCTGGAACCGTCGCGACGAACAGCCACATTCAACAGATAACGGTCTAAAAGCGAATACTGTGCACGAGCCATGAACGACACCAGATTATTTTCATTAAACTGACGACGGGGCTTGCCTGTAAACTCACCTTGAGAAATGAAATTCCAATCTTTATCTACCGGAAGATTCTCTACTGAATAGCCGATAGACTTCGAGCCATTATGGTCGACAGACTGCACACCGGTCAATGTCAACTGGTGTTTCTTGTTGCGGATAGGCACTTTATAGGTTACAATATTCTCAACCAGCCAGTTCTGTGTACGCGATTCGTCAAGAACAGCCGTTCCTCCGCCTCCCGGATATTGGGAATCTTTATAAGAACCGTCTTCAGACGTCTGATTATAAACAGAAGTATTCAGACGATAATTGAATCCCTTGAAAGGTTTCACATCCATAAAAAAGTTCAGGCGGTAATTATCACGAGTTACTTCACGTCCATAATGTTCGGCACGGTACAAAGGATTATAATTTCCTTCCGAGTTGATATATTTTGTATACTTGCCATCCGCATCATATATCTCCGCCAATGGAGAACTGGTAATAAAATCATTAAAGTTACCATCCTCACGATCTTGTTTTGTCATCGCATAAGAAGAATTGATACCGAAACTAATCCATTTAGCTATTTCAAAGTCCAGATTCAGTCTTAAAGAAAACTTCTGATACCCCGATCCGGTAACCACCATTCCTTGTTGGTCAAAGTAGTTGGCACCTGCCGATACTTTGATTTTTTCTGTTCCTCCACGTACACTGACATCATGATTATGGTAAATTGCATTTCTGAACATTTCTTTTTCCCAGTCGATAAACTTTCCGCTGGCCCATACCCGCTGCATAACCTCGTCTTCCAATGCCTCGGCTATCGAAATCTCACGTGCATCAACAATTCCCTTATCATGTGCTTTCGCTTCACGGCGAAGCTGCATATATTCTTCGGGAGAATAGAAATCAAAATTCCTCCAGAGAGACTGGATACCCAGATAACCATTATAACTGACTTCCACCTTTCCGGCTTTACCGCGCTTGGTAGTTACCAATACCACACCATTAGCGCCGCGTGAGCCATAAATAGCCGTTGCCGAAGCATCCTTCAGAACTTCAATAGATTGAATGTCAGCTGGATTTACATCTAGTCCACCAGACATAATGCCATCGATGACATACAAGGGGTCATTGCTGGTATTAAGAGAAGTAGTACCACGAACACGAACTTTAACTGTACCACCAGGTAAACCATTTACGCTCGTCACTGCCACACCTGCAGTACGTCCTTGCAGAATATCTTCCACCCGCTTTACCGGCTGATCCTTAAATTGTTTGGAAGAAACAGAAGCCACAGCACCGGTTATATCTGATTTTTTCACTACACCATATCCGATGACCACTACTTCACTCAATTGGTTCTGATCCTCCTGCATTGTAATCTTCAAACTGGTATTCGTTCCCAGTTTAACCTCTTTAGTCACGTATCCGATATAAGAGAATGATAGTGTAGAGCCAACAGGAGCACTAATCGAGAACTTTCCGGAAATATCCGTTACGGTACCAGTTTGTGCATCTTTAAGAGTTACGTTGACACCGATGATAGGTTCATTGCTGTCGGCATCCATAACAGTACCCGAATACTGCTTTGCAACCTGTGCATAAGTAGATGTAACTGCTGCAAAAAGAAATAGTAGCAAGCAGCCAAGCGTTTTTCTTAGATTATCCATATACTTTTCATTTAGTTAGAATATAATAATATTAGATTTTTAGGAATTTTAGATACAAGTCAAGGCATTCAAAATGTTCCCAACATTACTCCGCCACCTCTTCATTCTACAGTTTTAGGATGTATTCATAGTAAATAGTCTTTTTTTTAAGGTTTAATACTATTCCGTATTTAGTGTCAACTATGCAAATATAGGTGCAAAGCGTGGAAATAGAGATCAAATAACATCCATAATTAGTCCGCTACTGTTCAAAAGGAGTATTCTGAATATCCTTTCGAGCTATCTAATGAGCTTTGTGGACAAAAGAAGATGAAATCTATTGTACAGTTTCATAACTTCTTTTATATTTGCTCTATCAAAAGAACATAACTATGTCAAAAGCACACGTACTAAAGAGGTATTCTTTTCTAATCTGGATATTATTCTTTGTTCTTTCTACAAAGGCTGAACAACAAGACTACTACTTCAGACAAATTTCTTTGGAACAGGGATTGTCACAATCAAGAGTGCAGTGCATTTACAGAGATCATTTAGGAGTAATATGGATAGGTACCAAATGGGGGTTAAATAGTTATGACCAATCTGAACTGAAAAGTTATTTTCATGACCGGGAGCAGCCAAACTCATTGCCCGACAATTTCATTCGTTTTATTACAGAGGATCGTTTAGGCGATTTATACGTTTCTACCAATAAAGGAATTGCCATCTACAATAAAGCAGAAAATCAATTTCAGCCATTGAAATATAACGGGAAGCCATTTAACGCTTGGTCTTATCTTCAAATAGGTGACAATTTCCTGTTTGGAGGAGAAGAAACTTTATACCAATACAATCTAATGGATAAAAGTATTACGACGATCTTCCCCGACATTGATGGAGACAAGTTAAAATGTATCAATCGCATCTTTCAGTGGAGTCCCGATGTGCTGATAACCAGCAGTAAAAAAGACGGGCTTTGGATGTACGACTTGACAAAAAAGAAAATGTATCGATGTCCATTTGTAAAAGAGCGCGAGATAAACACCATATTTGTTGACTCTCAAAACCGGCTTTGGGTATCATTCTATGGCAAAGGAATAGCCTGTTACTCGAAAGAGGGGAAAAGGCTTTTCAGTTTATCCACCAAAAACTCCGGGCTCAACAACGATATCATTTTTGATTTTCTTGAAAAAGACAACCAACTTTGGATAGCTACTGACGGAGGAGGTATCAACATACTTGACTTCCAGACTATGAAGTTCTCTCATCTTAAACATATTTCCGATGATGAACAATCCTTGCCGAATAACTCTATCTACCGGCTGTATAAAGATCAGATGGACAATATATGGATAGGCAGTATACACGGAGGATTATTCGCCATTAAGAAAGTGTTCATCAAAACCTATAAAGATGTTCCACTGAACAATCCCAATGGAGTTAGCGAACGTACCGTGGTTAGCATCTTTGAAGATAAGGATACATTGCTTTGGATTGGAACAGACGGAGGAGGTATCAACTCATTTGACCAAAAAACGAATACATTTCATCATTACCCTACTACATACGGGGAGAAAGTTACCTCTATCACAGATTTTTCTGAAAACGAGCTCTTATTATCATGTTTTAATAAAGGGGTCTTTACCTTTAATAAGAGAACCGCACAGATGCAACCTTTTCCCATTATCAATGACTCTATTTCGAAAAGAGAATTTTCATCCGGTGATTTGGTAAATCTATATGCTACAAAAGATAATATTTACATATTAGGAGCAAAAGTCTATATCTACAACAAGCATACCCGGCAAACATCTATTCTCTACGCACCCCAAATAGACATTCAACGCCAAATAGCTATGCAGGCAATTTATTCCGACGATACGCATCTGTATCTAATGGGAACCAATAACCTGTTTAAACTAAACTTCAAAACCAACGAACTGTCTTCATTAGTCAATATGAAAGAGGGAGATGATTTCACATCGGCCTGCCGGGATGATAAAGGTAACTTTTGGATAGGAAGTAATTTCGGACTGCTCTTCTATAATAAACAGACTGGAAAAACAGAAAAAATACATACCAACTTGTTCAACAGTGTATCCAGCCTTGCCTATGATAAAAAAGGAAAAGTCTGGATAGGAGCGCAGAACATGTTCTTTGCATATATTATCAACGAAAAACGTTTTGTTATCCTGGACGAATCCGATGGAGTTCCTTCCAACGAATTGATATTTACCCCTATTCCTGCTCTTCGTACTCCCAATCTGTATATGGGAGGTACTATGGGACTGGTACGCATTAATACGGATATTATTTTCGAAAGCAATTCGTCTCCTATTCTCAAGCTACTTGAAGTAAAACTGAATGGTAAATCAACTCTGAAACAGGTTAATAATAACTGTATTTCGATTCCCTGGAATCATTCATCGTTCAACATTAAAGTGATTGCTGACGAAAAGAACTCCTTCCGAAAACATCTTTTCCGGTATGTCATCACAGGAAAAGACAAAATGGTGATCGAGAGTTATCTCCAGACACTCGAATTGGGTACATTAGCATCAGGAGAATATACCATCAGCGTATCCTGCGACACCTCCAACGGTGAATGGAGCCAGCCGATAGAGATCTTAACTATTATAGTCTCACCTCCTTGGTGGAAATCTATCTGGTTTATTATACTATGCATTTTCTTTGCATTTCTAGTGGCAGGAGTGGTCTTCTTTAGTTTGATAAGAAAAAAAGAAAATCGGCTGAAACGTGAGATGCGGGAACATGAGAAGAAGATATATGAAGAGAAAATACGCTTCTTAATCAATATCAGCCATGAGCTACGTACCCCTTTGACACTCATCTATGCTTCCCTGAAACGAATTCTAAATAAAGAGGTGAAGCAAGACGAGCTACCGGAATATCTACAGGGAGCATTCAAACAGGCGAATCAGATGAAAGATATTATTAACATTGTGCTTGATGCACGCAAAATGGAGGTAGGACAAGAAGTGCTACACATCTCTTCGCATCCTTTACACAAGTGGATACAGGAAGTGGCAGAAACATTTCAAACTGCATCTAAAGCCAAAGAAATTGAAATTATATACGACTTTGACGACAGTATACAATCTATCGCGTATGATGACACTAAATGCAAAGTTGTTCTTTCCAATCTGATTATGAATGCTTTGAAATATAGTCCTAATCAGACTCGTATTGTTATAAAAACCATCCGTACAAATGAAAGTATACAAATACACGTACAAGACCAGGGAATCGGATTGGATAATGTAGATATAAAGAAGCTCTTTACCCGTTTCTACCAAGGCAAACATAATGAGGGAGGAAGTGGTATCGGTTTATCTTATGCTAAAATGTTGATTGACTTACATGGAGGCAGGATGGGCGCTTTCAATAATAAAGATAGAGGGGCCACATTCTTTTATGAAATACCGGCTAATCTACAAGAACAAGAAGTATCATGTCCTCAACATTCCTACCTCAACGAACTTTTAAGTTCTCCGGAGGAAGAAGAGAAAATAGAATCCGGTTCTTTCTCTCTACAAGGATACTCACTGTTGATTGTAGAAGATAAACAGGACTTAAGAGAATTCTTAAAAAATACTCTTAAGGATAAGTTCAAGAAGATCTATCAGGCAGAAAATGGATTGGTAGCGCTAGAAGTTATTAAGCAACAGCAACCGGACATTATAGTAAGTGATGTAATGATGCCACAAATGAATGGCTATCAGCTATGCAAGGAAATTAAAGAGAATCTGAATATTAGCCATATCCCTGTTATTCTACTTACCGCCAGAGCCGATTCTGAAAGCCAGATGTTAGGATACAAATTAGGAGCCGATGCCTATTTGCCCAAACCATTTGAAATGGAAATGCTCCTTAGCGTGATCCAGAACCAGATGAGAAATCGTGAATATATTAAATCCAGATACAGGGGCAATCAATTCATTCTGTCTCCGCAAGAGGCTACTTTCAGCAATGCGGATGAACAATTTATGATTAAATTGAATGAAATGATCGATCAGAATCTGTCTCAACCAGATTTGGATGTGAAATTCCTGACTGTCCAAATGGCAATGAGCCGGACATCCTTATATAATAAGATCAAGGAACTAACTGGCATGGGAGCAAATGATTATATCAATCGTAGAAGAATCGACAAAGCAATCATTCTTTTAATTCAGTCTGACATGAGCATTACTGAAATATCAGAGCAGGTAGGTTTCACTTATCAACGATATTTCAGTACGTTATTTAAAGAAATGAAAGGAATGACTCCTTCTCAATTCAGAGCGCAACACGGTTCCACCCAACAACAATCAGAGTAGATTCAGCACTTTAGTTTATCATTTATATAGAAATTATACTTCCCGAAACAGAGCGATTAAGATTTCCAGTGCAGATTTGGACGTTTCATGATTTGAAATGACTAAAATCTGATGAGTAGAATAAGGTATTCGACTACTTTTGCAGCAAGCAATTGATAGAAAACGAATACACTTAAATTCAATTATTATGAGAAACTACTATTTAACTCTGTTACTAATATGCATTTGCGGCCTTTGCTTTGCACAGCAACAGACCAATGACATCAGTACTAAAAATCCGCCAAACAAAGAATGGAATTTCAACAATCTGGATGGATGGAAATACGGACATCAGGATAACAACCCGGATAATCAATGCATATTAGAGAATGGTTACTTACGGATCTTTACCCGGGCTAACTCGGTGGATCGGAAAAAGGTTCATACTGTAGAACGGATTTATACAACAGGAAGATATACCTGGCGTACTCATATCCCGCAAATGGGAATAGGAGATCAATGTAGCGTGGGTTCGTGGATATACCATGACGACCAACATGAATTGGATTTTGAAGTCGGATATGGTAAAGATACAGTTCGCAAGGAGTTAAATGCAGCTCCGGACGAAATGATTGCTTATATGACATCGCAGGCATATCCTTTTTCTTCCGTTCCTGTAGTAATCAAGACCGGATGGCATCTGTTCGAAATTGATCTGACATTAAAAAACGGGAACTATTACATCACCTGGTTAATAGACAACGAGCCCAAACATGAACTTCAACTGGAATTTGGGAAAGACATTGCATTCCATATTTTTTGCAGTGTAGAGAATCTTAAATTTATTGGAGACCAACCGGCACAGCAGGAAAATTCCGGATTGTTTGATTTCGTCAGATATACATATCATGACTAAATATCAAATAGCCCTCGCTACAAATCTGTAACGAGGGTATTTTTTAGAGGAGTCATTCCTCCTCTTGCTAATGTTATGTTTATGTGCTTTTTATATCTGAATATGTCAATCAGATAATCCCCCTCACTCGGTCATCGAATGCAGAAAGTGCAGCTTTCGCTCCTTCGCCCATAGAGATAATAATTTGCTTATAAGGAACCGTAGAAACATCTCCGGCTGCATAGATACCCGTCACATTCGTACGGCAATGTGCATCAATCATGATTTCGCCCGGACGGTTGGTTTCCACTATGTCGCGGAATACACTGCTATTCGCAGAAAGCCCGATTTGTACAAATACACCATCCAACTCAACCAAACGTTCTTCTTCCGTTTTGCGATCTTTGATGCGCAGGGCAGTCAGTTTATCACCATTTCCTATCACTTCCGTAGTCTGTGAACTTACAAACACTTCCACGTTCGGCAATGATTTAAGTCGATCTTGAAGTACACTGTCTGCTTTCAACTCATCCATAAATTCAAAAACAGTGACTTTGGAGCAGATACCAGCCAAGTCAATCGCTGCCTCAATGCCGGAATTTCCTCCACCTACTACTGCTACATGCTTTCCCTTATAAAACGGCCCATCACAATGAGGGCAGAAAGCAACACCACGACCGATATACTCCGCTTCTCCCGGAACATTCAGTTTACGCCAGCTTGCACCGGTTGCAATAATCAGTGCCGGAGCCAGGAATTTCTCCCCAACAGAGGTAGTGATCTGCTTTTGTTTTCCAACCACTTCTACTTTTTCTACTTTACGATGCTCCAGCAAATCCACCGGATAACACAACAAGTGAGTTTTCAGATTATCGGCAAGTTCATTTCCTGTCGTTTCCGGAACAGAGATTAAATTCTCAATACCTACCGTTTCTTTCACCTGTCCGCCAATACGCTCGGCCACAATAGCTACACGCAACCCTTTACGAGCAGAATAAATAGCTGCCGATACTCCTGCAGGTCCTCCACCGGCTACAATCACATCATATTCTTTCACCTCTGCATTCGCTTTGGTGTCGTCAATACCATATTGTTCTTCCAACTTGGCAAGCAATTCGCCAAATTCACCACGGCCTACATGAAGTAATTTTCCATCTGCAAAGACAGAGGGTACTCCTTGTATCTTCAGTGCATCTACTTCATCCTGATAAAGCGCACCGTCTACCATTTCATGCGTAATAGCCGGATTCAAAGTAGTCATTGCATTCAGAGCCTGCACTACGTCAGGGCAGTTCGTACAAGTCAACGAAACATAAGTGGTCAAATGTATCGGGCCTTTCAGTGCTTTCACACGGTTGCAAACGGCCTCATCGGGAAAGTTCTTTCCTTTGCCATCCAGATTCAGAATAGCCAAAAGCAATGACGTGAACTCATGTCCGTTAGGAATACCCCGGAATGTAATTCCGGTGCGGTCGCCATTCTTCAGTAAAGTAAACTTCAATGCGTCTCCCTCATTCACTACACAAGTGATATGATCGGAACAATCCGCTACATCTCCCAGCAGCTCCAATAATTCTGTTTTGTTTTCGTGGCTGGATGATACGGATATATCAAAAGTAAAGTTTGCCTCCAGCCCAGCAAAAATACCCTTTAGTTGTTCTTTTAATGCAGATTCTAACATATCTTTTTTCCTTTCATTTTTTTAAAAGAAAGGCCGGCAGCGTCTCCCGTTACCGGCCTCCCATAATCACCATTATCAAGATCTATCAAATCTTACCTACCAGGTCGATGCTCGGTTTCAGGGTAGATTCACCCTTCTTCCACTTGGCCGGACAAACTTCTCCGTCGTGAGTCGCTACAAACTGAGCAGCTTCCACCTTACGAAGCAATTCGCTCGCATCACGGCCAATATTGTTATCATTCAATTCCACCACTTTAATCTTTCCTTCCGGATTGACAACGAATGTACCGCGATAAGCCATACCTTCTTCTTCGATATATACACCCAGTGCACGGCTCAAAGCGCCAGTCGGGTCTGCCAACATCGGATATTGAATCTTGCGAATACTTTCAGAAGCATCATGCCAAGCTTTGTGCACGAAATGAGAGTCAGTACTTACCGAATAGATTTCTACACCCATCGCTTTGAACTGGTCGTACTTTTCAGCCATATCCACCAATTCAGTAGGACATACGAAAGTAAAGTCGGCAGGATAGAAGAACAGAATCGCCCATTTACCTTTCAGTTCATTGTTGGTTACAGTCTTGAAAGCTCCGTTTTGAAAAGCCTGAACACTGAATTCAGGAAGTTGAGAATTTAAAATTGGTTCCATAATCTTTATTGCTTTTATTGTTATTAATTGATTTGACTTATAACATCAGAAACAACGTTTTGTTTTTTGTTTCTGATACAAAGATAAAGGCAGAAACCCCGCCTTTGCAAAAAAAGCCCAATCGAATATTTCTATGCACTGATAGATGAAATTAATAAAAGCATTTTATACCTTTGCATGCATAAACAAAAAAACTGGAAAATATATACGATTATGGAACATCCTCTTGACCAATTCTTATATTGCCCTAAATGTGGTTCCTCTCATTTTGAGATTAACAACGAGAAATCTAAAAAATGTGCAGATTGCGGCTTTGTCTATTATTTCAATCCTTCTGCCGCCACAGTAGCACTCATCTTGAATGAGAAAAATGAACTGCTTGTCTGCCGGCGTGCTAAAGAGCCAGCAAAGGGAACTCTCGACCTTCCCGGAGGATTTATCGATATGAACGAGACAGGTGAAGAAGGCGTAGCCCGTGAAGTGCTGGAAGAAACCGGATTGAAGGTAAAAAAAGCTATTTACCAGTTTTCACTTCCCAATATTTATGTCTATTCAGGTTTTCCTGTACACACACTTGATATGTTTTTTCTCTGCACCGTAGAAGACATGAGCCATTTCTCCGCCATGGATGATGTAGCAGATTCTTTCTTCCTACCTCTCTCCGAGATTCATCCGGAAGATTTTGGGTTGGATTCTATCCGTCGCGGACTTAGCTTGTTTCTAGCTCAATGCCGCTAAGATAATCTCATCAGCCTGATAGATTGAGAGTATTTCATCTATAGTTATGTCCCATTTTTAAGATATTCCTCCAAAACATCAGATAAAAAAATAATGATCTGGAGAATAAAATGCATAAAAACATGCAACTGTATGCAAAATCACAGGCTAATACCGTATAAATTCAAGTCGAATATGCATCTTTTTCTATCAAGAAAAGATTCGTTGGTTTAAAACCAAGGAGTTCTTCCCCACCGAGGAACGCTTCCTTTCTCACCGACGAAGCAGCTTTTGCTCGGTGAGGAAGAAAAATAAGGGAAAATTAAGACCGTTTTTCTTCTATTTCATCACAAATATCGAAAAGACAACAAACAACAAAATGCCAGTTTCTAACCACATTTCAGTTTACACAACAAGTGAAAAAGAAGAAAAGCATTACAATTTAATCGACAAACATCTCCTATAACAAAAAGAAAGAATTTCGCACCTACAAATCTCTGCGTTTTTTTATACTTCTCAATCCCTCCAGTAATTACGCCTTTTATTCTCGTTTAAATATTCCTTTTCTTAAGATGGGCCATTTTTCAGTAGCCAATTGATGTATTTGTAAAATAGAAGTTCATTTCAACCAAATAGATCAAAGTTATTTATCACATAATCTTAAACAATCATATTATATTACTATAAATGAACAAAATACAACATATTGTGTTATCTTTGTAACCACCATTAATTTAATGGCCATTAAATTAACTGCCATTAAGATAGCAATAATATGAAGTTCTACGACCGAAAGAAAGAAATGGCGATACTGTATGCAGCTAAAAAGCAATCACAAACGAGCGCTTGCTTTACTGTAATGACCGGACGCCGACGAATCGGAAAAACAGCTCTACTCTTAGAGTCTGTCAAAGACACCCGATTCGTATATATATTTGTAGCAAGAAAGAGTGAAGTCCTGCTTTGCGCACAATATCAACCTGTCATTCAGGAAACGCTTGGCATTCGTATCTATGGAGAAATCAGAGAGTTCGCACAGCTCTTTGAACTGCTGATGCAACATTCCCAAAAGGAAAATTTCACATTAATCATTGACGAATTTCAAGAATTTCTCTATATCAATCCGTCTATCGTCAGTGACATACAACGTATTTGGGACCAATATCACGCGACTTCCAAAATCAATTTCATTGTATGCGGTTCCGTTTATTCAATGATGAAAAGAATATTCGAAGACCGCAAGGAGCCACTATACGGACGCCTTACCGCCCGAATTTCTCTGCATCCATTCACCACCACCGTTATCAAAGAGATTCTAGCAGACCATGCCCCCCAATTCACATCGGAAGATTTGCTTTGCTTGTATTTGCTGACAGGTGGAGTAGCCAAATACATCACCCTATTGATGGAAGCGAAAGCATTTAATAAAACTGCCATGATAAATTATGCGCTTTCCGAAGGCTCACCATTTCTGACAGAAGGCAAAGACATGTTAATTTCCGAGTTCGGGAAAGACTATGCCAATTATTTTTCTATCCTATCTCTCATTGCAGAAGGAAAAACAACACAACGAGAGATTGATTCCATCATCAATAAAAACACCGGTTCCTATTTAGCCAACCTTGAGGATGAATATTCATTAATCAAAAAAGTGAAACCGATGTTCGCTAAACCTAATAGTCGTGCTACCCGTTATTGCCTGCAAGACAATTTTCTACGATTCTGGTTTCGCTTTATTTTCTCAAACAACGCAGTACTAGAAATGGGGAAAAACCATTTACTGATAGAATATGTAGAAAAGAACTATGAACAATACAGCGGCCTATTGTTAGAAAAATATTTCCGTGAACTTATCGCTGAAGAAGAGGAAGTTACCGACGTAGGTAACTATTGGGACAAAAACGGAGAAAATGAAATAGACCTGATCGCCCTCAAGCGGTTTAACAAAACAGCACTTATCGGAGAAGTAAAAAGAAATCCGAGAAAAATAAGTATCCCGGCATTGGAAAAGAAAGGAGAAACTTTACATAAAGAATTAAATGATTATAAAATAACTTTCAAAGGATTCTCATTGAAAGATATGTAGTACTTTTGCATAAACACCCGATTATGAAAAAAGAAATTACTAGACTCATTTGTGCCGCCATCTGCTGCACGCCCATTATAGGATTTGCCCAGACAGGTGATAAATTCACTTCGGCTGACAACCTTTATA